>Ga0181517_10000030_pt1 | contig 177628 bp, 154 predicted proteins | sample PEATcosm2014_Bin_31_FD_119748 | JGI IMG/M metagenome (GOLD analysis project Ga0181517, IMG submission 119748) | Peatland microbial communities from MTU Mesocosm Facility, Houghton, MI, USA - PEATcosm2014_Bin01_30_metaG | ecosystem: Environmental > Terrestrial > Soil > Wetlands > Peat | place...
GACGACCATCCGATCCGTCTGCGTCTTCTGCGGCTCGTCCAACGGCAAGCGCGCCGAATACCCGGCCGCGGCGGAATCGCTCGGTACGGTCATCGCGAGCCGCGGCCTCAGGCTCGTCTACGGCGGCGGCGACGTAGGATCGATGGGCCTGCTCGCGAGGGCCGCTCTCGCCGCCGGCGGCGATGTGACGGGGGTGATACCGCGCAAGCTCTACGAGATCGTCGACCACGTGGAGCTGACCCGACTCGTCGTGGCGGCCGACATGCACGAGCGCAAGGCCCGGATGTACGAACTCTCCGACGCCTTCATCGCCATGCCGGGAGGCATAGGGACGCTCGACGAGCTCTTCGAGGCCTGGACCTGGCGCGGAATCGGCTATCACGAAAAGCCGATTGGGATACTCGACGCGGCGGGCTACTACGGGCCCCTGTTGTCCTTCCTCCGCGCGATGGTCGAGGAAGGCTTTCTGGGTCGCGAGCAGCTCGACGATCTGGTCGTCGACACGGACGCCGGCACCCTCCTCGACCGCCTATCGGCGAAGGAACCGCTCAAGGTCCTCAAGCGCCCCGAGAGGTCGAAGAGATAATCGCCCGACCCTTCGACCCTGCCGGGAAGAACGTGTATACTGCCTGGCATGCCTTCCGGAACCAAGCGCATCCCTCGAATTCCCCCCGGGGCCCCGGGGCATCCCCGCGCCGAGGCCGACCCTGCGCCTCATCGCGGACCCCGGCCGGAGCGAAAGGGGCGCGAGGCGAGCCCTCACCGCACCGCAGCCGAGGGCCCGCCCAAAAGAGCCTCCGCCCGCCTGATCTACGAGGACGAGGCGATTCTCGCATTCGACAAGCCGGTCGGGCTTCCCGTCATAGCGCCCGAAGGATCGCGGGCGCGCTGTCTCCTCGACATCGCGAGCGAGGTGGTCGCGCGGAAGAACCCGAAGGGCAGGGCGGCGGTCGTCCATCGCATCGACCGCGATACCTCGGGCGTCGTGATCTTCGCCGTAGACGGCCGGGTCAAGAGGCTCCTCATGGAGGCTTGGGACGAGCTCGTGACGCGTCGGCTCTACGTCGCCCTTGTGGAAGGATCCATGGAAGCCGGATCGGGAATCCTCGATTCCTGGCTGAAGGAGAACAGGGCCGGCGGAGTGTACCGGGCGGAGCCAGGGGAACGGGGAGCCAAGCGCGCCGTGACCCGGTGGCGAGTCCTCGCCGCGGGCTCGCGGCTGAGCCTCCTGGAGCTCGAGCTGGAAACGGGCAGGAAGCACCAGATCCGGGTCCAGCTCGCCGACGCGGGGCACGCCGTAGCGGGCGACGAGCGCTACGGAAGCCCGAAAGTCCCCCCGCGCGGGCTCGGCCGACTCTGCCTCCACGCCGCCATAATCGAGCTCGAGCTCCCAGGGCGGGGCATCGTGAGAATAGAGAGCCCCCCGCCGCCCGAATTCGCGGCCGCCCTGTCCCCTACTTGGCAGCAGGCATGGTCGTCGGAACCCACTTCGAGAAGACGTCCAAGTGGGACCAATACCCGAGGAAGGCGAAGATAGTCCATATCGCCGCCGCCCCGAGGAGGGCGATTGCAGCGAGTATCCTCACGACGCGATGCTGGCGCAGATAGTAGACTGGCAGGGATAGGACGCCCATGAGCCCCGTCAGGGCGAAGCCGCCCGCGGAGACCAGAGGCTCGTTGGTCATCTTAAGCGAAAGAAGCCTGAAACCCAGGAATATCGCGGCAGCCCCTGCGAAAGTCGCATAAATACCGAGGGAAAGCAGGTCCCAGCCGGCGATGAGAGCGATGCCTCCGGCGAAGATGAGGGCTCCGAAAAGGACCGACATTTCGCCGAAGGGGATGTTGTAGCTGCTGATGATCGGCCACGTGAAGGTCAGGTGGAGGCCCGTGACGAGGGCCAGGAACCCGCTGACGAGAAAGCCCGGAGCCAGCTTCTTGCGATCGTCGTTCAGGAACTTCAGGACGAACAGCGCCAGGATGCAGAGCCCGGCTGCCATGTTGATGAGCATAAGGGTCAGGTAATCGATGAACATCAAAGACCTCCTCGAGCTAGATACATTTCAAGTCTAGTCGACCGGGAAGATCTCGGCAAATAAGAAAGAACGGGCGGCCGCGCCTTCCCCGTCGCGGGATGCGCGGCCGCCTTTCGAAGGCCGGCTAGGCCTGGGTATCTATGACCGTCCCGGCGTAGGAAGGAAGCGGCGCCTGCGCTCCGCCGACCTGCGCTGTTGCGTTGGCACGGGCGGTTTTAGCGGCTTCTTTGTCCGGAGCGAGCTCCGCCGCTTCGCTCTCTTGAACCTGGGCCGCCTGAGGCAGGGCGACCGCTCGGCTTCCGATCGAACCTATATCCATGGCTTGACTCCTTGGGCGAGAATATACCGCCGGAGGAGGAGGAAGACAAAGCCGCCCTCGCGGCGGGCTTGCCGTAGACGACGCTCTCGCCGAGGCGGCGGCTCTCGGGCCGTCTGCCGGGCCTGGGCCTGGGATAGGAATCCGGTCCCCGGGCGGAGGCGCCGGGGTTCGCGCGCGCGGCTGCGGCCTCGGTGGCCGCCGCCTTCCGGCCTTCTTCCGCGGCCCTCTCGAAGAGGGGCCCCGAGGCGACGGGCACGCTGGCCCGCAGGAGCTTCTCGATGGCCCTTAGGAGGGGCTTCTCCTCCCTGTCGCAGAGGGCGATGGCGCAGCCCGCGGCGCCAGCGCGCGCGGTGCGGCCGATCCGGTGCACGTAGGTTTCCGGCACCTCGGGCAGCTCGTAGTTGTACACGTGGCTGATGCCGTCGACGTCGATGCCGCGCGAGGCCAGGTCGGTAGCGACCAGGACTCTCAGGCTGCCTGCGCGGAATCCGTCCATCGTCCTCGTCCTGTTGTTCTGGCTCTTGTTCGCGTGGATGGCCTCGGCGGCGATGCCGTCGGAGCTGAGAGCGCGGGCGAGCCTGTCGGCCCCGTGCTTGGTGCGCGTGAAGACGATGGCGCGCTCGTCCCCCTGCGCGCTTATGAGGGCGGCCAGGAAGGCGCGCTTCTCGGCCTTCTCGACGAAGGCCACCTTCTGGTCGATGAGCTCGACGGCGGGCTTCTCCGGAGTCACGGAGACGCGGACGGGGTCGCGGAGGATGGAGTTGGCGAGCCCCGAGATGTCGTTCGGCATGGTGGCGGAGAAGAGCAGGGTCTGCCTTTCCTTGGGCAGGAGGGCGATGATTCGCCTGACGTCCCGGATGAAGCCCATATCGAGCATGCGATCCGCCTCGTCGAGGACGACGATCTCCACCGCGTCCAGGCGGACCTGACCCTCGTGATGGAGGTCGAGGAGGCGGCCGGGAGTGGCCGTCAGGACGTCGACCCCCCGCCCCAAGGCCTTGACCTGGGGGGACTTGCCGACGCCTCCGAATACGCAGGCTCGAGCGAGGCGCGAATTGGCGCCGTAGACGGCGAAGCTCGCGTCGATCTGGGCGGCGAGCTCGCGAGTGGGCGCGACGACGAGGGCGCGGCAGCTGCGGGGAGCGGGCCGTACCGCCATTGCCGAGAGTCGCTGGATGATGGGAAGGGCGAATGCGGCGGTCTTGCCCGTCCCGGTCTGGGCGCAGCCGAGGAGATCGCGCCCCGCGAGGAGGGCCGGGATCGAGGCGCTCTGGATCGGAGTCGGCGTCTCATAGCCCTGCCGCTTTACTGCCGCCAGGATCGACTCGGCGAGGCCGAGAGAAGAGAAGCTCTGGTCGTTCATGTGAATCCTTAAGAGGAAAGATGGGGCAAGTGCCAGAATAAAAGCCTTTTACTCTTACTGGTGGCATCGCTCTCGCCCCCGGTTCACCGACCGCGAGCGAGGGCCGAGGCGAGCGGATACAAAAATCCGCTGTCGGCTTGAAAATAAGATACATCGGAACACTCCTCCGCGCCTAGTACGCTTTCGCGGAGTTTTGCGCATTCGGCCACAATGGGCTAAATATGGATCGCCCTCCCCAAGCCTGCTCGCGCGCCTTCCATGATGAGCTCGGAAAGCGTCGGGTGGGCGTGGATCATGTCGGCTACATCGTCCAAGAGGAGCTCGGAGCGCGCGGCGAGGAGAAGCTCGTGCACGAGCTCCGTGGCGCCGGCCCCCACAATGGTGGCGCCGAGAATGGCTCGAGTGCGCGGGTCGTAGAGAATCTTGGCTTGTCCTCCGGGGGATCCGATCGCGACGGCTTTGCCGACGCCGACATAGGGAAAGCGAGCCGTTCCGACCGTCCTGCCCTCGGCCTTCGCCTTCGCCTCGGCGAGACCGAAGCTCCCCAGCTCGGGCTCGCAATAGACGGCGCTCGGCACGCGAAGAGGATCGACCCCCCGCTCGTTGGGCGGAGGTGCACCTTTCAGCGTCTGCGCGATCCTCTCCGCCGCTATCTCGCCTTCTTTGGAGGCGACGTGGGCCAGGAGGGGCGTGGCAACGATGTCGCCGATCGCGTAGATCCCCGAAACCGAGCTCTCCTGGTAGTCGCCCACGGCCACAAAGCCCTTCTCCAGGCGGACGCCGGCCTCTTCGAGGCCCAATCCGCCTGTATTGGGACTGCGGCCTACCGACACGAGGAGACGGTCCGCGGCGAGGCTGCTCTCGGTGCCGTCCTTGGCCTTCAGCCTGAGCTCCAGGCCCTCGCCCTTCTTCGAAAAGCCCTGCGCGGCGATCCCGGTCAGGAGCTTCGCGCCGCGCTTGGCGAAGGCGGAGGCGACCAGGGCCGCCGATTCCTCGTCCTCGATGGGGAGGATCCGGTCCATGAGCTCCACCACCGTCGTCTCGACGCCGAAGGCGCCCGCGATGTACGCGGTTTCCATCCCGATCGCGCCGGCGCCGAGAATTGCGAGACGCTTGGGGAGATCGCGGGAGAGGAGGAAGCCGGTGGAGGAGAGTATCATCTTCTCGTCGAACGCGAAGCCCGGCAGCTCCTTCGGCCTCGAGCCCGTCGCGACCACTACGGCCTTTGCAGCGAGGCTGACGGGCTCGGATCGGCTCTGGCCGGCCGGACCGGCGGCGGCCGATACCTCCACCTTCCTCGGGCCGTCGAGCCTCGCGGAGCCTTCGACGTAGTCGATCTTGTTCTTCTTGAGAAGGAAGCGGACGCCCTTCGAGAGGCGATCGGCCGCGTCTCGGGACTGCTTCCAGGGCTTGCCGTAGTCGAAGCCCGCGAGATCGACCTTCGCCCCTGCGGACTCGAGGGCGGCCCGTCCTTCGGTGAAGAGCGAGGCCTGATGTATGAGGGCCTTCGAGGGGATGCAGCCGATATTGAGGCAGACTCCCCCGGGTGCCTCCTTCTCCACGACGGCCACCGAAAGGCCGAGCTGGGCGGCCCGTATCGCGCACACGTAGCCCCCCGGTCCGGCGCCGATTATGACGACATCGTATTCGCGTTCGGGCATAGAGCTTCCTCCTAACTACAGTAGAGCCTTGCCCGGCTCCTCGATAAGAGAGACGAGCGTCGCGAGGAACCGCGCTCCGGCCGCCCCGTCGATGACGCGATGATCGCAGCCGAGGGTCAGGGCCATGGCGCGCCTGACGCCGACCGTCCCGTCATCGCGCACGAAGGGCTCGGCGACAGCGGCGCCCAGGGCCAGGATCGCCGATCCCGGCGGGTTGATTATCGCCGTGAACTCCTCGACGCCGAAGCTCCCCAAATTGCTGATAGTGAAACCCGGGCCCTCGTACTCGCTCGGGGCGAGTCCCCTTTCCCTCGCCTTGGCGATCAGGGCGGAGAGCTCCTCGTCGATGGCCGCGACGCCCTTGCGGGCGCAGTCCCGGACGACGGGGGTGATGAGGCCGTCGGGAAGGTCGACCGCCAGGCCTATGTCGATGGACGAGCGCTCCAGAATGGTCGCGCCCTCCCAGGTCGAGTTGACGTAGGGATGGCGGACAATGGCCTCGGCCGACAGCTTGATCAGGAAGGCATTGAGCGAAATGGGCTTTTGCCGGCCCGCGTTGGCCGTCGCGCGAAGAGCCATGACGGGTCCCGCGTCCACGCGCCTCTTCAGGTAGTAGTGCGGGGCCACGAAGAAGGACTCGGAGAGCCGCCTCGCGATGACCGCGCGCTTGCCCGTTACGGGGACTCTGCGGTCGGCCGCCTGGTCCGGGGCGGTAGCCCGCGGGCCCGTCGCAGCGGCAGCTCCTCGCGCCGCCTGCGGCCCCAGCTCGGCGAGGGCGCGCACGTCCCGCTCCACGACCCGGCCGCCCGGGCCCGAGCCCCTGGCGCTCCTGAGATCGACGCCCAGCTCGCGGGCCAGCGCACGGGCCAGGGGCGAGGAGGGCGGGAAAGAGGAGGGCGCCGAAGGTCGCTTCATTCCCTCCGCTGCCGCGGTCGGGACGCGAGGCGGCGCGATCGGGGCGGACGGCTCGGGCGCAAAGCTGGGCGCCCGGGGCAGCACGGGGACGGGGCCCGGCGCGGCCGCGGCCGGCGGCCGGGAAGCGATCCCCGGGGCCGCAGCAGCGAGAGGCCCCGGGTCCTCGCCGGCCTTGCCTATCACCGCGATGGGATCGCCCACCGAGGCCTTCCCTCCTTCGGGAAGGAGGATCTTCAGGAGGACCGCGTCCTTTGTCGCCTCGTAGTCCATGCTCGCCTTGTCGGTCTCGACCTCGCAGAGGACCGATCCCGCCGCGAAGGCCGAGCCTTCGGCGACCTTCCACTTGACGATCGTTCCCTCGCTCATGGTCGGGGAGAGGGCCATCATGAGAAGGCGTTCGGCCATGCTATTCCTCCCTGTAGAGGGCCCGCAGGACCGCCCTCTCGATCTTGGCGGCCGAAGGCTGGGCCGCGAGCTCGAGGGCGTGGTTGTAGGGCATGGGTATGTCCTCGCCCGATACGAGGGCGACGGGGGCGTCGAGGAAGTCGAAGCACTCTCGGGAGACGAGGTAGGCGACGTGCGAGCCCACGCTCGCGACCGGCCACGACTCGTCGACAACGACGCAGCGTCCCGTCCGCCCGACGGATTCGTACAACGCGTCCTCGTCGAGGGGCCTCAGGCTCCGGAGATCGAGGACCTCCGCCTCTATGCCCTTAGCCGCGAGCGATTCGGCGGCCTCGAGGGCCGCCAGCAGGGGCCTCGAGAAAGATACTATCGTGACGTCCTTCCCCGGGCGGGCCGTCGACGCCTTCCCCATCGGGATGAGGAACTCTTGCTCCGCCACCTCGCCTTTCGTCGCGTACATGAGCTCGTTCTCGAGGAAGACCACCGGATCGTCGTCCCGTATAGCGCTCTTGAGTAGGCCGTAAGCGTCCGCGGGGGTCGCCGGAGCCAGGACCTTGAGCCCCGGGACGTGGGTCCACAGGCTTGCGAGGGCTTGCGAATGCTGGCTCCCCAGGTATTCCGCCGGACCGTTGGGCCCGCGGAAGACGATGGGCACCGAGAGCTGGCCCCCCGACATGTAGCGCATCTTGGCCGCCTCGTTGACAACCTGATCCACCGCGAGGAGGGCGAAGTTATGCGTCATCCACTCGACGACCGGCCGCAGTCCGGCGATCGCGGCGCCGACTCCGGCCCCGGTGAATCCGAGCTCGGCGATGGGCGTGTCCCTGACCCTGTCGGCCCCGTATTTCGAGAGGAGGCCCTTCGACACCTTGTAGGCGCCGTCGTACTCCCCGACCTCCTCGCCCATGAGGAAGACCCGGGCGTCCCTCGCCATCTCCTCGTCGAGAGCCCGGTTCAGGGCCTCGCGGTACGTAATGACGGCCATGGCAGCCCCTAGCCCGCCGCCCTGGGCAGGGCTCGCGGTTCGGCATACACGTCGGCGTAGAGCTCGCCCGGAGCCGGTTCGGCGCTCGACTCCGCGAAGGCGACGGCGGCCTCGACCTTCTCCTCGGCGCGCGCGACGATGGCGTTCCATTCGGTCTCGGACAATGCTCCCTCGTCCGTCAATCTCCCCTTCAGCGAGGCGATGGGGTCGCGCTTCCTGTACTCCTCGATGTCTTCGCGGCTGCGATACTTGCCGGGGTCGCTCATCGAGTGGCCTTTATAGCGGTAGGTCCGAGCCTCGACCAGGCTCGGCTCGCGGCCGTCCCGCGCCAGGGCCACGGCTTCGAGCATCGCTTCGCGCACCTCCGCGACGTCCATGCCGTCGCAGGACCGACCCTTCATGCCATAGGCGGCCGCGGTCAGCGAGAAGTCCTCCTCGGAGGATACGCGCTTCCAGTTGGTGCCCATGCCCCACTGGTTGTTCTCGATGACGTAGACTATCGGCAGCGACCATATCTTGGCCAGGTTGAGGCTTTCGTGGAGGGCGCCCTGGTGGAAGGCGCCGTCTCCGAAGAAGCAGAGCGTGACGCCGCCGTCGCCTCTGTAGGCTTGCGCAAGGGCGACCCCCGTGGCCACCGGTATCTGCGCGCCGACGATGCCGTTGCCGCCGAGCATTCGCTTGGCGGGATCGAAGAGGTGCATCGACCCGCCCTTCCCCCTCGAGACGCCCGTGGCCTTTCCGAAGAGCTCGGCCATCACGGCGCGCGGCTCTATCCCGAGGGCCAGCGCGTGCCCATGGTCCCTGTATCCGGTGAGCACGTAGTCCCTCTCGAGGTCGAGGACGGAGACCGCGCCTACGGCGACGGCCTCCTGCCCGGTGTACAGGTGGCAGAATCCCCCTATCTTGCGGAGTCCGTACATCATGCCGGCCTTCTCCTCGAAGGTCCTGATGAGCTGCATGCTCTCGAGCATCGCCAGGAGGGAGTCATTCACGATGCGCCTCCTCGAGGCGAGGGGCGTCGGCCGAATAGCGCTCGCCGCGGAGGGGAAAGAGGATGGAGGCGGATTCGATCTCCGTCTCGATCACGCGCAGGGCCGAGGCGTCTTTGTTGAGCCGCCAGAAGGCCGTCAGGTTCGGGCCGATGGCCTTGAGGACCTCGGCGGAGAAAGAAGGATCATCTACGACGCGCGCCCTCCCCTTCAACGTCGTCACCTCGGAGAAATCGACGGCCTGCAGCACCCACTGGGCGCGCGGGTCCGCCTCGACCTCGGCCGCCTTCGGGAAGCCGCGGGCGGTCACGGCGTAGATCATTCCTTTGAGGCGCGGCAATGCGGCGGGGACCATCCAGCGCGTATGCGGATAACCTCCCTCCCCCAGGGTCGAGAAGAGGGCCGGACTGCCCCCGCCTATCAGCGCGATGGCCCTTTCCAGGATCTGCGAGAACTCCATGTTCGACTCCTATGCGGGCGAGGCGCGCCGGCCCTCGAGAATCTCGATCGCGGCCGCCGCCGTCTCGTAGCCGAAGCGCCGACCCGCGATGCCCGATATCCGATCCGCGCCGGGCCCTGAGGCCGACGCCACGATGCCGCCCTTTATGTCGAGGCGGGCGCTCCCGCCGCTCCAGCGCAGCCCGAGCGAGAAGGCGGGCGTGGAACCCCAGGTCCACTCCCAGCTCGCCAGTCGGCGCGCGGCCTGGTCGGCATAGGCTCCGTCCGCGAAGGGCTCGGCCTCCCGGGCCTCGCCGCCCGCCAGCTCTCCCGCGATCGCGAGCGCCGCCTCGTCGACGCTGAGCCCGGGGACCACGCTCGCGAGGTTGACGCTCGGGGACCTCACGGAGGGAAGGGCATGGCTGCGCTCCGCCTCCAAGCCACCGAGACTGGACGCAAGCCTCGCCAGGTCGGCATCCACGAGGAGGGTCCCGTGGTGCAGCACGCGCGAAGCGGTGAACCTGCGCGCCGTGCCCGAGAGCTTGGCGCCCTTCCACGGACCTTCGCACGCGACGAAGAGCCCGCCTCTCCGGCCGGACTCGGTCTCGACGCCGAGCCTGCGCAAGGCGCGCGCGATGTGGTCCAGCTCCGCGTCCCGATCGTGCTCGCCGCGCGGCACCATGATGCTCCAATTGAGATTGCCTCGATCGTGATAGACGGCGCCGCCGCCGGAGATCCGGCGCAGCACGGGAAGATCGGAGCGCGGAGAGACCTCCGCCCACGGATTCTGATTGCGCCCGATGACGATGCAGGGGTCGTTGACGTAGATGAGAATCGCGCTGCCTCGCCCGAAGCCCCGCTCGAGGAGACTCTCCTCCAGCGCCAGATTGAGGTAGGGATCATGCCTTGAGGCGCGCAACGCGATGTCGTACATCCGGAACCAATATACTAAGGAGGGGCCGCGCGGCAAAGCTCGCGCCCCGAGGCCAGGCTCATAGCCTTATGCAGAGGTCCACCTCGAAGCCCCCGGAGGGCCCCTTTCCGGGGAGCCTGAATGCGAGCGCCACGACGGGAGCGATGGCCGGCCAGCCGATCTTGTGGTTGGGACCGCGAATGACGACGGGGGGCGCGATCTCCATATCGAGGCCGTGGATCGCCGAAATCGCGGAGCCGGCGATGATGTTCGTCATCTCGCCGACGAGGCCGCCCTCGAGCTGGCTCCGTTCCTCGTCGCCGCCGGCCGCGACGCCGGAGCCGGCGAGCAGGCCGGCGACGAGCGACTGGGTGAGCCGTATCGCCACGACGCCCTGGGCCTGACCGGCCAGCCCCACGAGTCCCGTGAGGTCCCAGCCGTGGTCCTCGGATGCGCCCAGCTCGCGCGACTCCCCATCGACGGCCTCGAGCCCGAACATGTCCTTGAAGGTACTCTTGGCCGCGTGGCCGAAGGCCGCGACGATACTCGCATCCATTATTGCCCCCGCGTAAACAATAGTGGTTCGTCGTTGCGGCCGCAAGGGCCGTCGTGACTATGGCCGCGCGGCTACACAGGGCATGCGAAGATTCGCTGCCTTCCGGGCTCCTCGTCTATATTGCAAATAGGGTATACTGAGATCGAGAGCGGATATCGCGTTTTTTTTTCATGGGCCGCTTTATTCGTATTATCATTTCGAGTAGTTGAATTATGATCGACGACGAGAGGCATAAGGTCTCCGGGAGGGAAACATGAAGGTGTTTTTGAACGTTTTGGGAATCGTCTGCTTGCCCGTCGGCGCCATATGGCTGCTGCAAGGGGCGAAGATACTCAATTTCGGCGCGATGGCAGGCCATAGGCGATGGATCCTGCTCGGCGGCGTCATCATCATCGCCGGCATCGTCATCCTGATCCTTAATAACCGAAAGGCCAAAGCCTAGCGCCGCAGGCCTGCGGCCTTGCGCGAGACCCTCCGCGGATCGGCAGCAGCAGCGTAGACGCGCCCCCGGGCCGGGCTCCCAGCCTGCCCGGGGGCCATAGCCTAGCACTCCCCGAGCGGGAGGGCTGTCCGGCCGTCTAACGCGGCTATTTCAGTCCGTGTTCGTTGAAATAGGCTCCATACGCTTTTGATGATGGACCTGCCGATGAGCCAGTGTCCGGGGCTCTCAGCCGGCGGGCTGCTCCATGCTCACCATCGACGCCCGCAGACCGCCGTCGGAAGAGGGAGTCAAGCGCACGGAAATCTTCGATCCGACCATCAGGTCGGCGGGCTTCAACAGGGTCATCCGCCGGATCTCCGCTCCCTCGGGCACCACTACGGCCGCATTGAGCATTTCGTATTTCAGGTAGAGCGTCCGCCCCTGGATTTTATCGACCTGTTTGACCACTTCCGCGTTGGTCATCACCTGGCCCGAAGGCATGGGGAATTGCCCCTTGCGAACGCGCTGCCAAATTTCGGGAGTGAATACGTTGATCACCGTCGCCGTCAGGCTTCCATCCGTCCCGCGCGTCGCCGCGACCCCGAGAGCCTCGCCCGGCTTGATGGAGTCGAGGGTCGCGGCCACCCGCTTCAGGATGAGGGTATCGGGTTGGATGAGTACCCTCGAAGAGACCCCATCCGCCCCGGCGAGAACGAGGGTCGATCCCTCGATCGAGACTATCGTCCCCTGTATCGGGGCCTGGCCGGCAGGAGCTGCGGCCGACGGCCCCGTCATCGCTCCCCCCGGCTTCGAAGTGTCGCTCTGGGCGGAGAGCGTCAAGAGCGGGATCGCGAGCAGAATATCGATGAGTATCGCTTTGGCCAGTCGCGCCGGCCCTTTGATCGCCATTCGCATGAGGACCTCCAGCATTCAAAGACATAGCCTAATGACTATATACTGAATATACCGAAGAGAAGATCCCCAGTCCATTATTGACCCGGCAATCGAAAAGCTGTAATAGCATCGAAGAGGACTTAGCCCCGCGGCTATATTCGCCCCTACCATCCCGTCCTGCCGGCGGCGACCGATAGGCCGCCAGTACCCGGCCGATTCTGCGATCGATTTTCGACGCGGAATGGATCATTTGGTCAGCCTCTCGGTAGCCCTGCCGTCGGACCAGGTCCCGACCAGCAGCTTGCCGTCCTCTTCGACTTTGTAGACGACCGGATAGCTGTCACCCCAGTCTACGGTCAACACGCCGTTCTCCAGGCTGCCTACGCCCACATAGGTCGAGCTTCCGACCTTCCAATCGAAGCCGTAGGTCCCGTCGCTCTTGGCGGTGACGACGCAGCTGCCCCGATAGGCCGAGCCGTCGGGATTCGTTCCCGTAGCCTGATAGCTGCCGCCGAGGCCGGCCGGAATGCCGGCCGGGGAAGTATCGCCGCCGGACGAAGGCGGCGACTGATCCGCCGGTATTTTGTATACCGCCACTGTCTCGCCGCGGGCTTTACGCACCAATCGATCGGCGAGAACCGGGAAGACGTCGATGAATCCGCCCAGGGTGTAGCTCAAGACCTGATCGCTCAAGTCGACGATGCCCGTCTTTACATCTATGCCCTTGACGATGACAAGATACTTGTCGGCGAACTTGGCTATCGAAACCAGCATGACTTTGTTGGCTCCGGCCAGCTCGCCGATCTTGGCCGCCTGACCATCGGTGATTCCCGAGACCTGAAACTCCTGTTCCTTGACGATCTTATCCAGGAGCGAGCGTTCGACGATCCGGAACTCGTTGCGGTCGACCAAGGCAACCTGCAACATCTCGGTGAGCGTCGCGGTATCGATGGTCTCTCCCGGCACTCGGGACACCACGTCGAGAACGGCTACCTTGAGATCCTTCATGTTGAGCCATTCGGAAAAAGCCGGCCCTGCCATCAAGGCTAGGGCCATGAGAACCAAGGCTTTCCTCATCGGGACCATCCTGAAACGATACTAAGGCATAGTCTGACCGACGGCAAGACTAATTGCAAAGCCCGCGCATCGGTCAAGCCGGGAATGGGCGTTCGCCGAGCTGGAAGCAGGTATTCACCGAGTCGGTCGGCGGGCTTCCCTTACTTGCCGTCCTGCATATACTTCCCGATAAATTTCAGTTTGAGATCGCGCAATGCCGAAGAAATCGAGACTTTGTACACGTGCGGATTGAGCAGCCGAAGATAGGTCGAGTCGAAGCGCTCGAGGCGGGCGCGAAGGCCGCCCCTGATGTCCGCCAATGCGGGCAGGGCTGCGCAGATCTTGCCGCCTTCCATGACTTTCGAAAGCAGGGGACGGGCCTCGGAGGGTCGTAGGCGCAGGCGTCGCCAATCGGCGGAAGGGTGGTGGAGGACGAGCTCCTCGCCGGGGCGCGGCTCTTCGTCTTCGAGGGTCATGAGGTCGGCCAGGGCGAGGCCGTCCTCTCCGTAGAGCCGCCAGAGCTGCTTGATGCCGGGGTTGGTGGACTTGTCGGGGTTGTCGGAGAATTTCATCGTGGGCTCGACGCGTCCCCCCCGCGTCACGGCGGCGAGTTTATAGACGCCGGGGAAGGAGGCCTCGCCCCCCCCCGTGACGAGCTTGGTGCCGACGCCCCAGGAGTCGACGGGCGCTCCGGCCGCGACGAGGTGCTCGATGATATCCTCGTCCAGCTCGTTGGAGACGACGATGAAGGCGTCCCTGAAACCGGCGGCGTCAAGTTCCCTCCGAACCTCGCGCGAGAGGTAGTCTATATCGCCGGAATCGAGACGCACGCCGAATCGCTTGCCCGCGGCCGCGAGGGCCGCCCCCGCGGCTATGGCGTTCTTGACGCCGCTATCGAGGGTGTTGTAGGTGTCGATCAGGAAGGCGGTGGAGTCCGGGTAGATCGCGGCGTAGGCATCGAAGGCTTCGCGCTCGTCTATGAAGGACATGACCCAGGAGTGTGCCATCGTCCCCATCACCGGTATACCGAAGAGCTTGCCGGCCAGGGTGTTGGACGTCGCGTCGGCACCGCCGATATAGGACGAGCGCGAGGCCGTGATGGCGCCGTCGGGGCCCTGGGCCCTGCGGAGGCCGAACTCCATGAGGCGGCCGTAGCCCGAGGCGCGCCATATCCGGGCGGTCTTGGTGGCGACGAGGCATCCGAAGTTGAGCCGATTGAGGACGAGCCCTTCGATGACCTGCGCCTCGATCAGGTCGGCCTCGATGCGCGCGAGGGGGCCGTGGGGGAAGACGATCTCCCCCTCGGGGATCGCCCAGACGTCGCCGCGGAAGCGGAAGGCGGAGAGGTAGTCCAGAAAGCCCTTATCGAAGGTCCGCAGCGACTCGAGATACTCCAGGTCCCTGCTCGAGAAGCGGAGCGATTCGAGGTCGCGGAGGAGGGGCTCGAGCCCGGCGAAGAGGGAATAGCCGCCTCCGAAGGGATGGTGCCGAAAAAAGACGTCGAAGACCGCGCGGCCCTCCCGTCCCAGCTTCCAGTAACCCTGGGCCATAGTGAGCTCGTAAAAATCTGTGAACAGGGCGCTCGCCACCGAGCCCTCCTCGAGACAGGCCGCGTCGCTCACGATAGGGACCCCGATTCGACGAAGACGGCTCCTTCGCGGCGCATGGAGTTGACGGCGCGGGCGGCTCCGCCGGGCGGGATATCAACGCCCCGGACAGCATCCTCGACGACATGGACCCCGTAGCCTAGGCGGAGGGCGTCGAGTACCGTGTACAGCACGCAGAAGTCGGTCGCCAGGCCGGCGACGAAGAGCTCGGAGGCGCCGACGCCCCGCAGCCACCCGTCGAGGCCGGTCGAAGTCGTCCGGTCGTTCTCGAAGAATCCTGAATAGGAATCGAGCCTCGCGCGCGCGCCCTTGCGGATGATGAGCGTGGCCCTGTCGGTCGCCAATCCCGCGCGAAAGGCGGCGCCCGCGCTCCCCTGGACGCAGTGATCGGGCCAGAGGACCTGGGGGATGCCTTCGGCCTCGACGCTGTCGTAAAGCTTGCGGGACGGCCACGAGGAGGCGAAGGAGACATGCCCCCTCGGATGCCAGTCCTGGGTGAGGACGACGAGGTCGAACAGCGGCGAAATCGCGTTGACCGGGCCCACCGTCTTGTCCCCGCCCGTCACGGCCAGCGCGCCGCCTTCGCAAAAATCGTTCTGGAGGTCGACGACCACGAGGGCGCTCTTTTTCCTATCGATGTCCACGGCAATCCTTTAGCGCGATCGCGATTCGCGAGCCCGTCCGGCTGTCGAGGCCCGTCAGGTGGAATAGTAGCGCTTTCGAGTCGGAAAGGCTATGCTCCGTCCCATGACGGAGCCATCGAGCCTCCTCGGGAATGTCCGCGCGATCGTCGCCGAGGTGGGCGCCTTCCAGCTCTCGGAGTGGCGGCAGCGGCCGGCGAGGCCTCCCGAGGGCGAAGCCTCGTGGATCGAGGAGAAGGCGGCGAAGGATCTCGTGAGCTTCGTGGACATCGAGTCCGAGCTCCGCCTCTCCCGCTCGCTCAAGAGCCTTGTTCCCGGCTCCGCCTTCTACGGCGAGGAAGGCGAGAAGAGCCGCGGCGAGCTCACCTGGGTGGTGGATCCGGTGGACGGGACGACTAACTACGTGTCGGGACTCGATTGGTTCTGCGTTTCGGTGGCCCTCTTCGAGATCGGCCCGGAAGGTCGGTCCCGGCCCACCCTCGGACTCGTTCACCGGCCTAGCGCGGACGAATGGTATTGGGCGACGAGGGGCGGGGGTGCATGGGAGGGGCGCGGCCGGGACGCGCGGCGCCTCGGGGCCGTCGCCGCAACGAGTCTGCGCCGCAGTCTGGTATGCACCGGCACGCCGTACCGCTCGCCCGACACCGCAGCCGCCTTCTACGGCGCCGCGGCGGCGGTGACCGCGGCCGCTCTCGACATTCGCAGGCTCGGCTCGGCCGCCCTCGACCTCTGCCAGGTGTCGGCGGGAAGGCTCCAGGCTTTCTGGGAAGTCGATCTGAAGGCATACGACGTGGCCGCGGCGCTCCTCCTCCTCGAGGAGACGGGCTGCCCGATCTCGGCGATCGACGGCTCGCCCTACGATCCCTTCGGGAGCGCGAGCATCGTGACCGGGGCGCCGGGGGCGGCGGAAGAGCTGCGGGCACTGATTGCGCCCTTCTACGCGGCCATAGGCCGCGGCTAGCCCGGCGTCAGCCGAAGGCGATGCCCGCGACGAAGCCGAGGCTCCAGAGCGCGAAGGCGCCGAGCACAGCCCTCATGTTGGCCCCCTTCGTGTCGTGGGAGAAACCCCGCTTCAGCATCCGCGCGTAGATCGGCACCGAGGCGAGGGCCGTCGCCGCGCCCGCGGCCGCCGCCCCGATAGGCACGACGCCCGAGAGCGCCGCGCCCAGGGTCGCGACGTAGGAACCGGCGGCGAGCGCCACGGGGAGGTAGGCCGCCCGCCTCCGGCCCAGGATTATGGCGAGGGTCCTCCTGCCCGCGACGAGGTCGCCCTCCATGTCGCAGGCGTTGTTGACCGAAAGGATGGAGGCGATGAAGAGGGCCCCGGGGATCGAGGCGAAGAGGGGTTTAGTTCCCAAGCCGCCTGCCTGGAGCCTATAGGCGATGAGGAAGAGGGCGCTCCCGAGGAAGCCTCCCGCGACGAGCTCGCCGAGGGGCGTCCGGGACACGGGCCGCGGGCCGCCGTTGTACGAGAAGCCCGCCGCGAGGCAGAGGGCTCCCCATCCGACGACCCAGGCGCCCGCGCGCAGGGCGAGTACCAGGCCGAGGCAGGCGGCGACCGCATAGCAGCCGGCCGCGACGATGAAGGCGGCCAAGGCGGGAACGCCCTCGGTCACGAGGACCTTGTCGGGCTCCCGCAGGCGCCCGCCGCGATCGTCTCCCCTCCAGTAATCGAAGAAACTGTTGAAGGCCGTGGTGCCCATGTCGACCAGGAGCACCGCGGGGATCGTCAGGGCCAAGGCTAGAAAATCGAGCCTTCCGGCCTTGCGAAGCGCGAAGACCGTGCCCCCCGCGAGGGTCGAGATCGAGACTACTTTGGTCCTCGCCTCCACGACGCCGAGGAATTGGCTGATTGTCATCGATGCTTTCCAATCATGGCGCCTCCGCGGCGCGCCGCCCGGAGCCGCTTTTCCGCTAATCGAAGTATATCAAACCATCGAGAATTGAATAGTCGGGTCGATCGGAGGGAATATGTTCGGTATCGAGAATGAATTATTCGATCAACTCTTTTTCTTGAAGGAAAACTACCGACTCGGGGCGATCAAGGCCGAATTCGAGGCCGAGGGCTCCACTTACGCGGATTTGACCCGGCTCCGGAGACTGACCGACAAGGCAGGCGTCCAGCTCTTCCTGAAGATCGGAGGCGTCGAGGCTATGAGGGACATCAAGGACTCGCTGGAGCTCGGCGTAGACGGGCTCATCGCTCCGATGGTCGAAAGCCGATTCGGGCTCAAGAAATTCATGGACGGGTATAGAAGCATCTACAGGGACTACAAGATAAAGCTCGCCATCAACGTCGAGACCCGGAACTCAATCGAGGAACTGGACGGGATACTCGATTCGGCAGCGGGCTTCATCGACGGCATCACTTTGGGAAGGACCGATTTGAGCGCTTCCTACATGGACGAATCGGTGACTCCCGACTGCGATTTCATGACGGACCTGGTCCGGGCCGTCGGGCGGAAGGCGAAGGAGCGCGGTCTATCGTTTACCGTCGGAGGCAGTATTTGCGAGCGAACTATCGACGGGTTCAGATCCGATCCCGGCGCCGTCCGGGACGTGGATTCCATCGAGACGCGCAAGGTCGTCCTGCCGATGGAGCGCATGATCGAGAGCCCCGAGGCGCTGCGCGAGGCGCTGAGATTCGAGGAGCTCTACATCCTCTCGAAGAAGGAGCTCGGCGATCTCATGCTGGAGGCCGAGATGGCTCGTATCGCGAAGCTCGGCGCCCGGGCGCGGCAGGCTTTCCCCGTCGGGGCGTGAGGGCCGAGCCCTGGCGATGCGCCTGGCCTCGCCCATTCTAGCCCGCGCGGCTTTCGACTACCGATGGCTGCTCGACCGGGGCTACTCGCCGCGCGCCGCCCTCAAGCTCGTGGGCGACAGGCGCCAGATGACCGGCGACGAAAGGATGATCCTCTTTCGAGGCGTAGCCTCGAGCGCAGCCTCGGCGTCGAGGGCCGCCTTCATCCAAGGCGAGGCCAGGGGCCGCTCCGTATTCGTGGACGGTTACAACCAGACCCTGACCGTGATGCATTATCTGACGGGACGTCCCCTCTTCATCGCCAGCGACGGCCTCCTACGGGACGCCGGCGGATCGCACGGCCGCATCGGCGACGCGGGGCTCTTCGCGCGGGCCGCCGGCGCCTTGGTCGATCGGATCGCCCTCCTGGAACCGCCCCGCATCGCCGTCTTCCTCGACGCCCCGATTTCCGGGAGCGCCGGCCATGCGAGTCTGTTCCGCTCTCTGTTCGCGGCCAAGGGTATCGAAGCCGATGTCAGGCTCGAGGACAGCGCCGACGCGCCCTTGAAAAGGGCACCCGGCGCTGTCCTGGTCGCCACGAGCGATTCCGCCATAGCCGATGCCCTGATAGCGAGCTCCACCTCCCATCGCGAGGGAGCCCGGCTCTACGACGCCGCCCGCGGGGCGATAGAACTCGCCTTCGGCCGTCCCGAGCTTCTCGACCTGAGCCGCCTGCTGGCGGAAGGGCGCGAAGCCGAGAACGAGGCCCTGTAGCGGACGCGTAAAAGGGGCGGCTCGATCGGGGCGGAGCCTGCGGCCGGGGCGAGAGAAATGCCCTTTCCCGGCAGCGAGAGCTCGAGATCGAGCGTGGCGCCGGCTCCGAATGGAAATTCGAGACTGACGCCGCCGGTCGCCAGCGCCGGCGATCCGGGCTCGCCCCCGGCGAAGGGACCTAGGGATAGATCGAGGCCGAGGACCGGCAATCCCCGGTCGCCGTCGAGCTCGGTCTTCAGATCGAGATCGAGGCCGGCGAAGGCGGAGTCCCAGCGCAGCGAGCCTTTGAGCGTCATCGAGGCGGCAAAGCCTGATTCCCGGCGAGTCGCGCCCTCCGCCCCGGACTTCCTGGTCAAGGCGAGCGATAGAGACCCGCCGCCCGGGCCCTCGGGCGCGCGCTCCGCATCGATGCCGGCGTCCAGGGAGCCGCCTTCCCCATCGACGGGCAAGACGAGTCGCAACGCCCCCTTCCTTCCCCACCGCGGCGCATACAGGAGACTCCCGCCCTTCGCCTGCGACTCGATGGATGCGGTGACCGAGGAGGCCCGGCGCATAGCCAGGCGCGCCTCGGCCCTGGCGTCGAGGAGGCGCTCCTCGCGGGGTCCCGCGAGTTCTCGAAAGCCCGGAGAAGCGGAGGACGCCGCGAAGCGCAGGTCGCAGAGGCCCAGGATCTCCCGCGATTCGAGCCTGAGGGCTAGACTCGGGACCGCGAGGCGACCGTAGGACGCGGCCAGGGCGAAGAGCGTGGCATTAGATCCGCTCCGCCTGTCCGCGACGAGGGCGGCGTTGTAGAAAGGCCGAGCCGGGTCGACGAGGTTCGCGGCGGGCGCCCCGGCAGGATCCGGTTGCCAACCTGAGCTTTCCGCGGTCGAGCCCTGGCGGGAAGCGGCGGCGACGAGGGCGAGGCCGCCTGTCGGCCCTGAGATCCTCCAGGCGATGCCCGCGGCCGACGCATCGAGATCCCGCGCTATTCCCTTCCCCTCGCTCAGCGCGAAGAGCGAGCAGGGCCCGGCTCCGAGCTCCAGTGCCGAGGTCCGGGATTCGAGGGATCTGTCGAGCTCGACGATCGCGCCTTCGGATAGGGCCGTAGGGGAGGTCGGGTCGGCGAGGAGCCGGGCCAGCCCAGAAGCCGAGCCCGGTCCGGCGATCAGGCGCGGGCCCTTCCCGTCCCGGGATCGGAGACTGAGCCCGCCTTCGATTCCGCGCTCCCCTCCCTTCGCCTCGAGGCCGATTCCCGCGTAACCGAAGTCGCCTCCGAGGGAAAGGATCACGGATAGATCGTCGGCGCCGACGGAGGAATATGCCCCGGCGCGAAGGCTCTCCGCGCCTTGGGAAGTCGCGGACGGACCCGAGAGGAGCATCGCGCCGGCGAGGCCGAGCGATATGGAGATCGAAGGGCTAGGGTGTCCCATAATCAAGAGGACGCCCGCTCCGGAACGGGTCGCTTGAGAGACCGGCGGGGTCACTTGCCGATGGGAATGGAAAGCCATAGGATGGCGATGCGATGAACCAAGACCGTGCGCGGCAAATCCTCCTTGATATTGCCGATCCCAAGACCGAGTTCACGCTGATCTTCTCGGGCAAGGAGAGTTCGCTCGTCAACGGCCTCTACAAACCGCAGAGCCGGGAGATCATCATCCACAACCGCAACTTCTCCTCGGACGACCAGCTCGTCTACACGGCCATCCACGAGTACGCCCATCATCTCCACTGCGAGCGCAAAGGCGGGCTCGCCTCGGGAAGGGCGCATACGAACGAGTTCTGGGGCATCTTCCACGATCTGCTCGTGCGGGCCGAGGCCAAGGGCCATTACCGCAACGTCTTCGACGCCGATCCCGAGTTCGCGGCGCTCACGAAGAGGATACGCAGCGCCTGCATCGCCGAGAACGGCCGCGTCATGCTCGAGTTCGGCCGCCTCATGGTCGAGGCCCAGGCCCTCTGCCGGAAACACAAGGCCCGTTTCGAGGACTACGTGGACAGGGCCCTCGGGGTGCCCCGCGCCACGGCGGCATCGGCCGCGAAGGCCGCGATCTATCAGGTGGACCCCGACGTGGGCTGGGACGGCATGCGGATGGCAGCAGGCTTGCGGGACCCCGATGCGCGGGCCGAGGCGCTAGAGGCCCTCCGCGGCGGCGCGAGCCCGGCCTCCGTCAAGGCCCGCTTCGCGGCGTCCAAGCCGCCCGAGGAGACGGCCCAGCGGCTCGCCAAGGAAAAGGAGAGGCTGGAGCGCACAATACGGAACCTCAGGGAGCGGCTCGGCGAAGTGGAAAAGGCCCTCGCCAGATTGGGCGGGGCGGACGCTTGATCACCTTCGGCCTCTTCGACTTCGTCGTCCTCGGCGCCCTCCTCTTCTTCGCGCTTACGCTGTTCTTCTTCTCGCGCTCGGGCAACGATCCCGCGCCGAGCAATCCCAAGGCCGTCCTCGCCGCGCGCGCGGAGGCGGCGAGCGCCGCGCAGCGGACGGCCGAGCGCGGCCCCCCGGCGCCGGCCCGCCCCCTGGCCGTCTGCGCCGGCGACTCGATCACGCGCGGCAGCGTGAGCGTGGACTATGTCGCGATGCTCGCCGCTCGCATGCCCGGATGGGATTTCGTGAACGCCGGCGTGAACGCGGAACTGGCCTATAACCTGGCGGAGCGCCTGGGCGACATCGTGGCCCTTCAGCCCGAGGCGGTGACCATTCTCATCGGCACGAACGACGTCAACGCCACTTTCGGCTTCCAGGCGGCGCTCGGCTACATGGCCGCGAAGCGCCTGCCCGAGCGACCGAGCCCTTATTTCTTCCGCGAGAACCTCGTGGGCATCGTGCGCACCCTGAAGCGCGAGACCGAGGCTCGCGTGGCCCTTTTCTCGATCCCTCCGATCGGTGAGGAGCCGGGACACTACGCCTATCTGAGGACTGAGGACTATTCGCTCATCATCAGGGGAGTGGCCGAGGAAGAAGGCGTCGAGTACCTGCCGCTGCGGGAGCGCATCTGCGCCTACCTGGAGAGCCTTCCCCGAGAGGCCTCCCGGCCACTGGCCTTCCGCGAGTTCGCGGCCGCGCAGCTGCGCGCAGGGCGGATGCAGCGCTACTTGGGCAAAAGCCTGGACGAGGTCTCCGCCGCGAATCGCTTCCATATAATGGTGGACGGCATTCACCTCAATACCCACGGGGCTGCCCTGGCCGCGGATCTCGCCGAATCCTTCTTCAGGGACTCGAAGGGGACCGAGCGGTTGACATGAGGCGCCGCCTTCCCCCTATCATGACGCCGTGAGGCAATTCGAGGCCGAGATCCTGGAGAATCGCGTCGTGGCCGAATCCTGGCGGGAGCTGGCGCTTTCCTGGGACGGAACGGCGGGAGAGCCCAGCCCGGGACAGTTCCTCACGCTGAAGGTCTCCTCCTTCAGCGATCCCCTCCTCCGCAGGCCCTTCGCCTTTTCCGGTTATCGGCGCGCGGGAGGCGGACGGGCTTCGGCGATCTACCAGATCCGCGGCGGAGCGACCCGCCTCCTATCCGAACTCGCGCCCGGCTCGCGCATCGATGCCCTCGGTCCCCTCGGCAGGCCCTTCCCTCGACCCGGCGAGGGCGAGGCTCCCCTTCTGGCCGGCGGAGGCATCGGGCTCGGCCCCCTTCTCTTCCTCGCAGACTCCCTGTCGGCCGCCGCGAAGGTCCCGCGCCTGATCTTGGGCTTCCGTAGCGCGTCTCAGCTGCCTTCGATCGGCCTCCCGACCGGGACCGTCGTCTGCACCGACGACGGCTCGTCGGGGTTCGGGGGTACGCCCGTCGATTGGATATCGCATAACGTCGCAGAGGGCCCGTCTGCGGGCCCGGTCCGCCTCTACGGTTGCGGGCCCTCGCCCATGCTCGCTGCCCTCGCTGCCCTGGCCTCCGGCCGCGGATGGCCGGCCAGCCTTTCCGCCGAGCAGTGGACGGCCTGCGGGGTCGGCGCCTGCATGGGCTGCGCCCTTCCCCGGGCCGACGGCCTCGGCTACCTCCGCGCCTGCTCGGACGGGCCCGTGTTCGAGGCCGCCGAGATAGACTGGCGGCCTCGTTGAAGCCCGACCTCCGCGTCAGGATTGGCCGACTCGAGCTCGCCAACCCGGTGGGCCTCGCCTCGGGCACCTTCGGTTACGGGGCCGAGTACGAGGAGCTCGCGGACGTGGACTCGATGGGCGCTTTGTTCACCAAGGCGGTGACGCTCGCGCCGAGGCCGGGCAACCCCGCGCCGCGCATCGTGGAGACACCCTCCGGCATGCTCAACTCGATCGGCCTGGCGAATCCCGGACTCGAGGCCTTCCTGAGCGAGAAGCTCCCCGCGCTCCGCTCGAGGCGATGCGCGGTCTTCGTGAACATCGCGGGCAGCACGGAGGAGGAGTACCTCGAGGTCCTCGAGAGGATAGAGGGGGCGATAGGCGACGGTCCCGGGGGCGGAGTGGACGGATACGAGATCAACGTCTCCTGTCCGAACGTGAAGCACGGCGGTCTCGCATTCGGCACGGATCCGGCGCAGGTCGAGCGCCTGACGCGCTCCCTGCGGGTCCGGACCGGTCGCCCCCTCGTCGTGAAGCTGACGCCCAACACGACCGATATAGCCTCGATCGCCAAGGCGGCCGAGGCGGGCGGCGCCGACGCGGTCTCGTGCATAAACACCCTCGTGGGGATGGTCATCGATACGAAGAGGCGCAGGCCCGCGATCGCGACGGGGACGGGAGGTCTCTCTGGCCCGGCGATCCGGCCCGTCGGCGTAGCCTGCTGCTACAAGGCCGCCCGCTCCGTGGCCATCCCGGTCATCGGCATCGGCGGGATTGCGAGCGCGGACGACGCCCTGCAGTACCTCCTCGCGGGCGCGCGGGCCGTGCAGGTGGGCACCGGCACCTTCGTGGATCCCCGCTGCGCCCTTTCCGCCTTGGAGGGCATCGAAGGCTGGATGCGGGACCTGGGAGTGGAGCGGATCTCCGACATCGCAGGCATGCTCGACGGCTGAAGGAGGGTGGGAAGATCGAGGCGACTGTTGCATTGCTCATATCGGGCGACCGCCACACTCCCGCGGGCAGCGCCTCGATAGGGATCGAGAGGAGGGCCGGCCCTCCCCGACGAGCGCGATAAGCGCTATACTGACTCGGCGGAGGACGACATGCAGACCCGAGTACATTTCATCGAGGAGCTGTCCAGGCTCAACCACGACGTCCTCGCGATGGGCACCAGAGTCGAGGAGAGCCTGCGCAAGGCCCTCGAGGCGCTCAAGGGACAGGACGTCGAGCTCGCCCGCGAGGTCAAGGCCTCGGACGAGCTCGTGAACGCCTTACAGCTCAAGATCGAGGACCAGGCGGCCGTCCTCATAGCGACGCAGCAGCCCGTGGCGCGGGATCTCCGCGAGCTTGTCACCGTCTTCAAGGTGACCGACAACCTCGAGCGCGCGGGCGACCATGCGGTGCATCTGGCCAAGGCGGCGATCAAGCTGTCGGGCGAGCCGCCCTTCCGCCAGATCGACGGGCTCTGCAGGATGGCGGAGATCGGCTGCGAGATGATCCGGGGCGCGGTGGACTCATACCTCAATCAGAGCGCCCAGGACGCGAGGAAAGTCGCCTCGGCCGACGACGCAATCGATGCGGAGCACAAGCGCCTGGTCCGGGAGGTCCTCGAGCTCATGCGGGAGCGCCCCGACCAGGTCGAGCGCTCGTCGCGCCTGCTCACGGCCTCGGGCTTCCTCGAGCGGCTCGGGGACCACATGACCAACATCTGCGAGGCGGTCGTGTTCATGGCCGAGGGCCGCCACGTGGAGCTCAACGACTGACGCGCAGGCACCGCGATGGCGAAGACGACGATCCTGGTAATCGAGGACGACCCCGACATCAGGGAGCTCCTCTCCTACTCGCTCTCCAAGGAAGGCTGGACCGTGGTCCTGGCCTCCGACGGGGAGGAGGGGCTGGCCGCGCTGCCGTCGGCGAATCCCGATTGCGTGGTGCTCGACATCATGCTCCCGGGCATGGACGGACTCGAGATCCTCCGCGCCCTCAAGTCGGACGCCTCGCGAAGAAGGTTGCCCGTCATCCTGGCCACGGCCAAGGGTGAGGAGTCCGACATCGTCTCGGGCCTCGAGCTCGGGGCGGAGGACTACGTCGTCAAGCCCTTCAGTCCCAAGGTCCTCGCCGCCCGCATCCGCTCGGCGCTCCGAAGGACCGTGGGCTCGCCGGGCCGGGGCTCCCGATCGGAGAAGACCCTCGCCAAGGGCGACATACGCCTGGATGCCGACCGCCACGAGCTCCGCGTCAAGGAACGCAAGGTCGACCTGTCCGCGACCGAATTCGCAATAATGGAATTCCTGCTCCGCAATCCCGGCTGGGTCTTTTCGCGGAGTCAGATAATCGACGCGGTCAAGGGAAAGGACTATCCCGTCACCGACCGCGCGGTCGACGTGCAGATACTCTCTTTGAGACGCAAGCTGGGCGAGGCGGGCGAGGAAATCGAGACGGTGCGCGGCGTCGGATACCGCCTCAGGGACTGAAAAGCGATGGCCGCTAGCCTGTTCAAGCGGAGCCTGGCACTCCTCGCCGCGGTGCTGGCCGCCGCCCTGGTCTTCGCGGCTTTGGGCATGTCGGTGATGGCGAAGGCCTACTCCGACGTGAACGCGAGCGCCCTCTTGCGGTCGGCGAAGGCAGTGGCGGCGGCCTTCCCGGCCTCGGCGCTCTCCGATCCGGCCGAGGCCCGGCTCATCTGCGCGGAGAGCGCGCGAGCGAGCGGCTATCGCGTCACCTTGATCCTGCCCGACGGGAAAGTCCTGGCCGACAGCGAGGCGGACCCGAGCGCCATGGAGAATCACGCCCGGAGGCCGGAAGTGGCGCAGGCCCTGGGGGGCGCCGCCGGCGTCGACCGCCGCGCGTCGGCCACCTTGGGCGGGGAGCTGCTCTACGCCGCCGCCCCCATCCGCCTCGGCCGCGAAGCCGCCTCCAGGACAGCCGGAGTCCTCAGGCTTTCCCTCGGCGAACCCAGCCTCGAGCGAGCCTTCGCGCCCACGCGATGGGCCATAGCCGGGGCCGCCCTCGCCTTCGCCGTGGCCGCCCTGGCGGCCGCGGTGGCCTTCAGCCGCATGACCGCGCGCCCGCTCGCCTCCCTGGCGCGGGCGGCGCGGGCCTACGGCTCCGGCGAAGCCTCCTCCATGACGGCCGGCAGCAGGGCCATCCGGCCCGAGGATCCCGAGGAAATGCGAGTCCTCGCGGCGACCCTCGACTCCATGGCCGTGGAGATAGGCGCCAGGATCTCGTCGGCCAGGAAGCAGGGACGCGAGCTCGAGGCGATCCTGGACGCGATGACCGAGGCCGTGCTCGCTCTCGACCCCTCGCTCGAGATCACCATCGCCAATCCCGCCGCCGCGGCGCTCTTCGGCATCGAGGGGGACGCGTCGGGCCGGAGCCTCCTCGAGGCTACCCGGTCGAGCGAGCTTCAGGCGGTGGCCGCTGATTCGCTCTCCTCGGGCGAACGGCGCTCCAAAGAGATCGCCCTCTTCCTCCCCTCCGAGCGCTGGTTCCAGGCCTTCGCGGCGCCGCTGGGCATCGCCGAGGGAGCAGGGGGACTGGTCATCGTGCTCAACGACATAACCGAGCTCAGGCGCCTCGAGCGGGTGAGGCGGGATTTCGTCGCCAACGTCTCGCACGAGCTCAGGACGCCGGTGCAGCTGGTCAAGGGTTTCGCGGAGAGTCTATTGGAAGGCGCGATGAGCGATCCCGACCAGGCGACGCGCTTTCTCGGCATCATCGAGCGCAATGCGGCCAGGATGGAGACTCTCATCTCCGACCTCCTATCCTTGGCCTCGCTGGAGCGCGACGACGAAGGCAGGCTCCGGCCCGAGCGGGCGGAGATCGGGCCTATCCTCCAGGACGCCCGCGAGGCGATCCTGCCGAAGGCCGAGGCGCGGGGAACGCGGGTGACCGTGGAGTCCGAGGCGGGCCTGGCCGCGAAGGTCGAAGCCGGCCTCCTGGAGCAGGCCCTCGTCAACCTCATAGACAACGCGGTGAAGTACTCGCCGCCTTCCACCGTGGTGAGCGTCGGCGCGCGCTCGGAGGGCGGATCCCTCGTCATCGAGGTCAAGGACCAGGGGATAGGAATACCGGCCAGGGACCTGCCCCGGGTATTCGAGCGGTTCTATCGCGTGGACAAGGCCCGCTCCCGAGAGCTCGGCGGCACGGGCCTCGGCCTGGCCATCGTACGGCATATCGCGATAGCGCACGGCGGCAGCGTTTCCGTCGAGAGCTGGGAGGGCGAGGGCTCGACCTTCAGCATGCGGATACCGCTATGAGGGCCTTATACCCCCGTACCTTGAATCGTCGTACGCAGCGAGCCTGCGGGTTATGCGTCCCTCCTCCGAATCATCGCCGGACGAAGCCGGAGGGGCCGTCGGCGCCCACGGCCACGATCAGCTCCCCGTCCTGATTCAGGAACCGACAAATCCCTTCCGGGAGTCGCGCCGTGAAGGATTCCGGCGCGGGTTCGAAGGGGCTTTCTGGCGCCCACGGACCGGGACCGGGCAGCTCCACCGGCGAACGCATGGGCTCCTTGTACGCGTCGATCCTGAACTCGAGGTCGGAAAGGCGGCGCGCTGCTTCGAGGGAGGGGATGAGCCAAGGGTCCGAACAGCGGGCCGAGGCCTCCCTGGCGAGGCGCGACAGATCGTAAGCCCAGGGATCGAGGCCTGCGCCTTCCAGGTCGGCGGCGACGCTCGCAGCGTAACCTCCGGTCCAATCGAGGGTCAGCTCGTCAACGCCTTTGCCGCCCGGTCTCGGCGCCGCCAGGCCCTCGGGATAGATCGCTCCCGCGGGCATGAGGGCCCGGCCTCGGACGGATGGCAGGGCGATGATCGCCTGGGGCCGGCCCCTGTCGACCTCGACGCGAAGGGTCGAGCCTGGAATCGCGGACGCTGATCGAAGCTGCCCGCCGGCGGCCTTCCATGTCACGACCATCCGCAGGTCGGGGAGGCAGGCCCAGGCCAAGGGCGAAGGCGGAAGGACGAGGACAAGCTCATGCCGACCCAGTGGCCCGAAGGACGATCCCGGCCCCGATGCCGCGGAGCAGGACGCGCAGGCTAGGGACAGGAGGGGAATCGCGGTAGTCAGTCTCATGCCCCTGGTTCGCGCTCGACGGGTCCCGGCGAATGAAGCTCCGCCTTCAATCCTCTCCTCAGCATCCTGAGGCGGCCCCGGTATTCTTCGCTGGCCCAATCGGGGTAGGTCCATGGCAGTGGCCGATAGTCGCCCCGCTCGTACACCAGGGTGAGGTCGGCGTAGATCCCGCCCGAGAGGGCGATGCGCTGAGGCCTGTCCTTCGTGGTGGCCAGCACGAATCGCGAGAGGGAGAGCAGACCCGGATCGAGATTGAAACCGCGGCGTCCCCCGACCATGTAGGCCCGCTCGAGCGAGTTGGTGAAGGCCTTGATCGCGGCCAGCTCGCCCGGGTCGACGAGCTCGGCGAAGGAAAGGAAGCTGCGCCTGGGGCGTCCACCCATCTCCTCGTCGTAGTAGCCGCTCCAGGCGAACTCCAGGTCGGCGCCCACGGCCTCCGCCGGGCCGAAGCGCCGCTCGAGCTCGGATTCGAGCAAAGAGCAGAAGGCGGAACTCGGCGAGCTGAGCACGCCGACCACGAGTCTCGCCGGCTGGAACGCTGATGCCGATCCCATGCTTGCCTCGGAATGTATTTTAAGCGATACTCTCTATACTATGGAAGACTCGCAGGCCTTCTCGCGCCAGCTCGAGGAGCGACTCGACGCGAGGAGGGATACGCTGGACCGCATCGAGCTGCCCAAGCTCAGGGAATCATGCAAGCTTTTCCAGTCGGCCTTCGTGGGCTTGAACGCCATCCTCCACAAGAAGGGGGTCCTCCACGACGATCCCTACAAATACGATCTCAAGATCTCGGACGTGAAGATCCCGTCGGAGAGCCCCTTCTCGGAGTCAGAGAAGGCAGACCAGATGAGCGTGCGGGTCTCCCAGTTCGAGGCCTACCTGGACTTTCTCAACAACTACTACCAGTTCAGTTGCGACTTCCTCACCATGGGCCGGATCAAGCGCATCCTCGCCCTCGTCAAGTACTTCAATTTCTCGCAATTCACCGAGACGAGCACCCATCTCAATACGAGGGCCCTCGCCGAGATCGCGGGAATGGTGAAGAAAGGGACCGATCAGCTCTCCGCGGGGCTCATCGGCGACGCCTCGAGCCAGCTCGACAAGGCCAGCCGCGACATACTCGGCTGCCTCAAGGAGCTCACCGACTACCACAAGGAGCGCTACAAGCTCGATTTGCGGCAGATCGTCATGCCCGGCCTGCCCATTGACGCCGACATGGCGATCGGCAGACGCGAGGAGGCGACCAAGCTCATCAAGCGGAAATTCGCGGAAGTCGCCTCCGAGCGGCCCTACTATCCGGAGCTCGTCGAAGAGCTGATCCTCGAGGACTACTCTTCCGACGGACCCTCCCTCCGCGACGACCTGCTCCGGCGCTTCGCCGCGGCCGAGGAGAAGAAGTCGGACGGTGCCCCGGAGAAATCCTATAAAGGGCTAATCCTCGAAGGCGTGCGTACGCTCTCCTCGGCCTCCTTCGCCCTCGAGACCGCGGTGACCAAGCTCGAGGAGAATTCGGCCTACCTCGCATCCCTCGACCAGGGCTTGGGAGCGCGCCTGCGGCGCATGATCCGCAGGCTGTTCTCGGCCGGCGAGACGGGAAAGGTCTACGAGCTGCAGTTCGTCGATCCGATCACGAGGGCCTGCTCGATCGAGTCTCTCGATTTCGGCGTCTTCGCGGAGGAGACGGGCAAGAAAGTCCGATTCCTCGGCAGTCTGGCCCAGCGAGGCGGGCCTTCTGCCCGCCGGGTAGAGGGGATGTCCGAGGATCAGGCCTATAAATTCCTGCAGCGCAACATAGAGGAGATCCAAAGGGTCCTTCGAACTTTCGCCGCCCTAGAGGATTACTTCAAGTCCGAGATGCCCGGCGAGTCCAAGACCCGCCACAGGAGCATTCGCGTCGAGATGACGACGATCAAGGGCGCCGTCATAAAAGCGAACCAGAAGAAGCACGAGTATGTCGCGCAACGCGAGGAACTCGAGCAGATGAGGCGCCTCGGCATCAAGGACCCAGCCCACTGACCAAGGAGACCCGCATGAACGCAAGGTTGCCCGACGCCTCGACCTACCGCTCGACTCTCAGGGCCGTCCTCAGGGCGACGCTCGCGGCTGCGGCGATCGCGGGGGCCGTGGCCCCCCCGGCCGTCTGGGCAGCCTCGCCGGCCCGCGCCGTCGCCGCTAGCGTCGTCCCGGCGAACGCCAAATTGGCGAACGCCATTCTGGCGAACGACGAGGAGACGCCCAAACCCGAGGAGTTCGTCGTAGCCTTCAATGTCCTCGACTTCAATTTCGATCCCCACCACTCCATCTACTCGGCGGAGGCGCAGGTCTTCACCGCCGTCTACGAGGGGCTCTTCTCGTACGACCCGAATACCCTCGACCCGGTCAAGGCCGCCTGCCGCTCGTACAGCCGCTCGCAGGACGGCAAGATCTATACCTTCTACATCCGCGACGAGGCGAGCTGGTCCGATGGCTCGCCCCTTCTCGCGAAGGATTTCAGGGACGCCTGGCTGCGGGCGCTCGACCCGAAGACCAAGGCCGACTACGTGGAGTTCTTCGACGTGATCGCAGGGGCCCACGACTACCGGATAGGCAAGACGACCGACCCGGCCTCGGTCGGGATTTCGGTCATCGCGGACAAGATCCTCCAGGTCAAGCTCGCGTCCAAGGCCGACTACTTCACCCGCCTCCTCTGCCACCATTCCTTCTCGCCGATCCACCCCTCGATGCTCGCGGCTTCCGACTGGCGCGCCGCCCTGCCCTTCCCCGTCGATGGACCCTACGCATTCAAGTCTTTCGATTCCTCGGGCCTCCTCATGGTCAAGAACGAGAAGTACTGGGACGCCGCATCGGTCAAGATCCCGCGCATCCGAGCGATATTCACCGACGACGATGCCGACGTGACGAGGCGCTTCGACGACGGGACCATCCACTGGCTGGCCGGCCCGATGGACCTCAACGCCCTCCTCGCCCAGGGCTCGATCCAAGTAGGGCTGATGTTCAGTACCCACTACTGGTTCTTCGATTGCGGTACTCCTCCCTGGGACGACCCGGACGTCAGGCGGGCACTCGCCCTCCTCCTGCCTTGGGACGAGATCCGCTCGAAGGATAAATACCTCGCCCCGGCCGCGACTCTCGTCCTGCCCTTCGCGAGCTATCAGTCGGCCAAGGGCATCGCCGCGACCGATCAGTCCGAGGCGATGCGGCTCCTCGAGAAAGCCGGCCACAAGAACGGCGCGGGCCTGCCGAAGATCGAGATCCTCATACCCGGCGGAGGCGACGACGCCAAACGCGTCGCGGGCTTGATGAAGGATGCCTGGGAAAAGTTGCCCGATCTGGCGGTCGAGCTCAAGACGGCGCCAGCGGCAGATTACTTCAACGCGGTCCGATCGGGAGCGCAGGCGGGAGGATGGACGGTGGCCTCCACGAGCTGGATCGGGGACTTCGCCGATCCCCTAGCCTTCCTCCAGATGTGGGAGGCCGATTCGAACCTCAACGACGCGCGGCTTTCCGATCCCGAGTACGACCGTCTCCTCGACGAAGCGGCCCTCAAGGCCGGCGACGATCGCCTGGCCGCCCTGGGCCTCGCCGAGACCCGGCTCCTCGCGGGAGCCGCTGTGCTTCCCATCTACCACAGCTTGGCGGCGAATGTCGTAGATACCGACTTCGTCGACGGCTGGTATGCCAACGCGCTCGACATCCACCCCTTCAAGTATCTCGCCTTCGGAGAGCGCAAGGTCAGGTCGAACGTCGCCGCGCTGAGGTAGGGGCGATGCGGAAATTCCTCTCCGCGTTCCTCTACCTGTTCCTTGGGCTGCCCCTCGCCCTTTCCACCCTCCTCCTCGTCTCGGCCAGACCCTGGGTCCTCGACCGCGAAACGTATAGGCGCTTCGTCGATGACGACCGGCTCTATGCCGCCCTCCGCTCCCCCGAGATCGCGGCGCGCGCCCCCGAGACGATCCGGCTCGGCTCCGCCGTCTTCGAGGGTCCCGCCCTCGTCGCGGCTGCGCAGAAGGAACTCCCGCTCTCCGAGATGAAGTCGACCGCCTCGAACGCGGTGGACGGGATGCTCGACGCCCTCGAAGGCGGGATGCCCGGAACTCCGGCCGCTGTCGATCTCAGACCGCTCAAGGCGGCTCTCAGGGCGAAGAGCGCGGCCATGGCGCGCGATTACCTCGCGGCTCTCTCGAAGCCCGCTCCGGACCAGGCGGGCCCTTTACGGCCGGCAGCGGTCGCCGAGGCCCTTACGGCCGCCATCGACGCCATGCCGGACCTCGCCGAAGCCCGGGCGCCCTCCGCCCCGGTGCTCGGGCGGGCGGCGGGCGGTCCGATGGGCGTCCTGGCGCGGACGCGCGCTGGCGAGTCCCGCGGGACCGAGGCCCTCGGCGCGGAAGCCCCCGGACTCGGAGGGCGCGGCCTCTCGCAGGCACTCCTGAATAGGATGACGGCCACCATGGCGGCCGTCTCCGCCCTCCTCCTCGCGGCTCTGGGCGCCCTGGGCGGGCGCAGCGCCCTCTCGCGGATGTCGCGGGCGGGGAGATACCTCCTCCTCCCGTCTATCGTCGTACTCGGCGTCGGCGTCGCCCTGGCGATTCCCGGCGGCCTCATCCTCCAGAACCTTCTGCCCCGCGGTCTCCAGGACATGGTCGGCGGCTCCGCCGGGGCCCAGCTGAGGGCCTACCTCGCCGTCGTCCTCGGACCGATCGCGCGCTCCTTCTTCGTCTCGGGCCTCGTCGGCGCGAGCATCGGAGGAGTCCTCGCCGGGGCGAAGCGCTTGGGCGAGACCAAGGAATTGGAATAGATGGCGAGGCCCCCCGACGACGGGACCGTCGAGGCCTCGAAGGGTCAGATGGGCGAAGCCTCGAGCCTCCTGCGCAACCTCGGCTTCCCCCTCCTCCAGGTCCACCATCCCTTCAATCATTTCGATTTCTCGAGACCGGGCAGGCGCATACTCGTGATCGGGCCCATGGGCTCGGGCAAGACCGAATTCTCCGCGCGCATGTGGCGCGACAGCCTAGTCGCCAAGGCCAAGACCGGAGCCGCGCGCGATGCCACCTGCACGGACGGCGCCGACCGGCGCGACATCTTCGTCGTGCGCTCGAGCCTCGACGCCGAGCGCTTTCCCGATTACCCGGCCGACGCCCTCGCCTATCGCGGCGGCTACGAGCGTTGCGGCGATAGGATCGGGCAGGCCCGCGACTCCTTCGCCATGGAGAGCCTCCTCGCCGAAAATCCCGGCGTCGGGACCTGGATAGTCGACGAGGCGGCCTTTTTCGACGAGCGCCTGGCCTACCTCATGAAGGACGAATCGACCCGCCGCGGCATAGTCTTCGTCTGCCCGACGCTGGTCCTCAACTTCCGGCGCGAGATATTCAACCAGACCGCGCGCCTACTTCTCGAGATCGCGACCGACGTCTTCCCCCTGACCGCCTATTGCGAGCAGCCGGAGTGCCTCGCCGACTCCCTGTACACCTACCGTTACTATCTCATCGACGGCGTCGAATGCCCGGCGCCCTATTTCGATCCCCTGATAATAATCGGCGGCGACAGGACGAAGGAGGACGGGCGCGAGCCCAACTACTGCACTCGATGCGACGAGCACCACTACCTGCCGGGGAAGGAATACACCTTCTTCACGCTCAAGCCGATGGGAGAGGCGGCCGCCGGCGGCGACATCAGGCCCCTCCTCGCCGAGATGGCGGCCGTGGCCGGCGGCTCGGCGAGCTCGCGCCTCGCCACCAGCCTCCGTTCGCGCCATCTCGAGTGCGCCGAGCCCTGTCCCGAGATGCTCGAGTCGCTGCGCCTGCCCTGCCTGGCCGAGCGCGAGCTCGCCTACCTCTTCGCCGAGCAGAATCTCCTGTCGGCGGACCAGCTGCGCTCCATCGTCGCCGACCTCGGCCTCGACCGCGACTACCTCGCCCGCCGCCTGTCGGACAATAGGCGGCCGATCGACTTTTAAACTGCCGCTCGTCCGACAGGCGGCGCTCATCTGACTTTTGGCCCCCCGGCTAGAGTCGCGGCGATGAAGGCAACCGCCGGTACGGTGAGGATCACGGAGAGGCTTCCGGTCAGGGCCTGGACCAAGTCGATCGCTATCGCGTTGGAGTCGAGTATCTAATAGGGCGAACGCTCCAGCGAATAGATCAGGATGATGGTATTCAGCGACGCGCCCGTGAAGGCCAATATGAGCGTATTCGCCATCGTCCCCATGATGTCGCGGCCGACGTTCATCCCGGATCGGAGTAGATATCCCCGCGCCAGGAGCGGATTGGAGGCGTGCACCTCGCACACCGAAGAGGCGACCGACATCGCCACGTCCATGATGGCCCCCAGCGAGGCGATCAACATGCCCGCGAAGAGGAGCTCGCCCGCCTTCATGCCACTTCGTCCCGCGATGGCGAGGAGGGAAACGGCCTCGGCCGTGGCATAGCCCGAAATCCTCGTCCAGGCCGGAAGGCGAGCGTCAGGAGTACCGAGGCCGCCACGCCCGCCATGGAGCCGAGCGCGGCCGAGAGCGTCTTCGTCCCGAGGCCGCCGAGGAGCGCGAGCGATACGCAGAGCGTGGCGACGGAGACGATGAGGATCGACCGCAGTCCTCTCCTGCCGCCGATGCCGCAGAGGGCTGCCGCGAAAAGGAAGGAGAGCAGCAGAAGGGCCGGAGCTCTGTCGACGCTGTATAATGAGACCGAGAAATGCGCCGCGTCCGCGATGTCGACTCGGGCGATGAAGGCGTCGCCCGCCCTCAGGCGAATGTTCGTCGCATAGTTGAGGAGATGGATGTCGGACTCCGCCCCGGCCTTTTCCCCGTCGAGAATCCGCACCGCGAGGTCCTGATATCCGTCGAGGAGGCCGGTCGCGTCGTCCCGGTCGACGGCCTCGGCTCTCACAGCGAGGATGCGTGCCCTGGCGTAGCCGACGTGCGCCCCGCCCGAGGATCGATACAGCGGGTAGAAGGACGTGCGCCCGCTGAACCACAGGGCACAGGCGATATAGGCGCCGAGCATCGCGACGATAGCGGCCCAGCACCGGAAGCTTCGTCGCAATAGGGCTATTTCGTCTTCATGATCGAACAGCTGTCGACGACCGACATGTCGTCGGTCCTGTAGACCGTGATCTTGAGGCTGCCGCCGTTCATCTCGATATACCCGAAGGAGGGGACCTTGCCCTGTCAGCGGACCGCGCTGAAGACTTCCGGCGCCTGATCCTTCCAATCGTAGAACTTGCTGCCCGATCCCGAGTCGAAGGTGAGGTACAGAGTGCCGGTCGGATCGACCAGGGCGCCGTCGGCGTTCGCGGCCTGGTCCTTCCTGGGCTTGCCTCCCAGCATCTGGTAAGTCCTGGTGTACGAGTGGTCGCGGCCCTGGAGGACGAGGTTGATCCTATAGCGGTCGAAGATGGGAGCGTAGTTGTTCCTGCGGTCGACGACGTCGGGATCGTTGAAATGCTCCGCTTCGCTGTAGATTGCATGATGGAAGCCTACGATCCTCCACTTTGCGCCCGGGTTCTCGGCGATGGCATCGCGGATGAACAGGTCGTGGGTGGCGACGCTCTCGGTGTTGCTGTTCAGCATCAGGAAGAGGGCGTCTCCGTAGGCGAACCAGGAGTCTCCGTCGTTCCCGTAGGAGCTGCCGTAGGGGCTCGAGAGGTTGGGCGGGTTGTAATGGTAGCCGTAGTACTCTCCCATCTGGAAATCGTGGTTGCCGTCCCCGGTGGCGACGGGGAGGGATTTGAGCCGGGCCGGGCTGAAGTAGGCGATATACTCGGCATCCTGGGCCTCGCGCTTGTCGTAGTCGTTTACCTGGTCGCCGAGGGACAAGAGGAAGCTCGCGCTCGGGTACTTCCCGGTCGCCTTGTCGAGCGTATCCGTCCAGCCGGCCGTGTCGGAGTCGAGGGTCTCGGGACCGGTCGACGCGGCGCCCAACTGGGGATCGCCCACGACGAGGAAGCCGAAGCTCCTCTCGTTCCGGGTCGCGAAGCTATAGGCGCCGCTCCACTCCTCGCCGTCGTCGACGCGATAGACGTAGGAGCTTGAACCGTCGAGCCCGGTCACGATGACCTTGTTCGCGTAGGCGCCCGGGGCGCTCGCATCGCTAGTGTTGAATTGAGTCGCCTTGACCTCGGCCTGCGAGCCGAAGAAGGACCTGGCTTTCGCGGCGGGAAAGTCGCCCCCGGTCATATCGGACGCCTTCGCGACCTGTACTACCGCCTTCGCCGCGCTCCCGTAGAACCATGCGAAATCGAGCTTGGTAGCCTTGCCGCCCGGGCTGAGGTCGAGACAGGAAACCGCGTAATGGCGGCTTTCGCCGTATCCGCGAAAGCCGAGACAGCACAGAGGACGAGCGCGGCCGCCAGGATGCGCGCGCCGGTCGTTTATTTCAGGGCGAACCGCACCGGATAGCGGTAGCGCACGGCCACGGCCTGCCCCGCGACCTTGGCGGGCACGCAGGTAATGCCGCTCAACGCGTTGACCGCCGCTTCGGCGAAGCCGTAGCCCGGGTCCTTAAGCACCGTGACCTTTCGGATCTTGCCGGTCTCGTCGATGAGGAGCTCCAGATAGACGGTGGCCTCGATCCCCTGCTTGGCTGCGAGAGGCGGATACTGGATCCTGGCCAGGAGCTCCTTCACGGGAAGGAGGGGGAGGTCGGTGATCTTGAATTGCGGGAGGTAATCCGGCTCCGCCGCCGCGCCGGGGGCCGTCGCCCCCGCGGCAGCGGGGCCTGTCGGAGCCGTCATGCCGCCGCCGTTCGGAGCGGCTTGCCCTAGATCCTCCGGCAGGGCAGGGGCGGGATTCGGCGCGGGGGCCGGGGCGGCAGCTGGAGCGGGGACCGGCGCCGAAGCCGGGGCGGCTGCCGGGGCCGCCGCGGCGGGAGGAGCGACGAGGGGCTGCGCCTCGGCCCTCGGCGGCTCGGGCGGTTTTGCGGGCTCGGGCAGCATCTCCTCGACGCTGACCAGGTCTATCGACTTCGGCTCTTCGTGAGCTCGCCTCAGGTCGAGGCTAGCAGTGGAGACGATCGTGAGCGCAAGGGCCGCATGGAAAAGTACCGAGCCCAGTATCGCGATCCTCTTGAGCCCGCCGTCCTGCATCCCGAGACCGGGCCCGAGGGCCTTCATCGCTTGGGCATCTCCGTGATCATGCCCAGCTGCTCGACCCCCGAGTCCTTGATGAGCGAGACCACCTTGATGAAATCGCCGTAGGCGACGCTCGAGTCTGATTTAAGGAAGATCGATTTGTTCTTGCGGTGGGCGTACACCTGCCTGAGCGTGTCGCCCAACTCGCCTAGAGCGACCGGCCTCGAATTGACGTAGACCTGCAGCGACTTGTCGATGGTGACGGTGACGATCTCCTCGGAGACGTCCAAGGCCTGGGATTTGGCCCGGGGCAGGCTGACGGTGATCCCCTGCTGCCCCACCGAAGCCGTCACCATGAAGATTATGAGGAGGACCAGCATCACGTCGACAAGGGGCGTGACGTTGATCTGGGATATGGGCGAGCGATCCGAGCCCCGGCGATTTCCCGTGTCCATACCGGCCTCCCCCTACTTCTTCGCGTTGAAGATTCTCTGGACGATATTCAGGAAATCGTAGGAGAAGTTGTCGATCTCGCTGACCTGGCCCCGTATCCCGCCCTGGATGTAGTTGTACCCGATGACCGCCGGAATGGCCACCGCCAGGCCGATAGCCGTCGTGATAAGGGCTTCCGATATGCCGGGGGCCACTATATCCAGCGAGGTCGAGCCGGCGAGACCGATGTTGCGGAAGGCGATCATGATCCCCCACACCGTGCCGAACAGGCCGATGAAGGGCGTCGTGGATCCCGTCGTGGCGAGGAAGCCGATGTTCTTCTCCAGCCTGTCGGTCTCCTGCGTCGAGATCTTGCGGAGGCTGCGGCTGATGTTCTCGATCGCGTTCAGGTCCGTGCTCAGTCTGATCGTCCCCGCCTCGCCGGGATCGGCGCTGAGGAAATGCTCGGTCTCCCTGTAGCCTTCCTTGAAGAGCAGGGCGAGGGGGCTGTCCTTGAAGCGGTCGATCTCGCGATTGATGAGCGAGAACTCCTTGGTCTCCCAGAAGAAATCGAGAAAGACTCGGGTGTTCTTCCTGACCAGGTTGATCTGGACCAGTTTGTAGACGATGATGGCCCACGAGACGATCGAGAAGAAGACGAGGGCGGCCAGGACGACGAGGATGACGGGACTCATGTGCGACAGGTATTTGAGCATTGTATCTCCCCACGTGGACTAGCTGTAAAATAACCAACTTCAGCCGTCGGCTCAATCGAGGGACTTCGGATAAAGCCGGCGGCGCGGCCAACCTTAATAATAAAGTAATGGGAAAATAGGGGGGTCCGGTAATTCGCGGCCTTGCCGGGTGGTATTATCTGCGGGTGGTCAAGGCAAGATGCCTCCTGTGCCTTCTGCTTCTCCTCGCAGCCTTCGGGGCCTCGGCCGAGGTCCTCGTTGTCGTTACCGACCAAGAACTGGGCAGCCCCCTGGAAGGCGTGCAAATCCGGGTCCAAGGATCCGACCGGTCCTTCACGACCGACGCGCAGGGCGAAGCCAGGCTTCCCCCGCCCCCCGAAGGGGGAAGAGTCCTCCTCACGGCCAGTCTACTCGGCTACAAGACCTTGAAGAAGGCCTTGGATCCCGGGCAGGAGAAGGTAGTCCTCGAGATGGTCCTGGAAGGAGAGGTCCAGGGCCAGGAACTGGTGGTCGAGGCGGCGAAGCCCCAGGCAACCGACGCCCAGGGTGGATTATCCCAGGTCGTGACCAGCCAGGATATACAGGCGCAGACGATGGGAATAGTCGAGGATGCCATGTCGGCCATCAAGACCCTGCCTGGGGTCGGCTACACGGGAGTCTTCGATTCGAGACCGTCGATCAACGGGGGGGATCCGAGCGAAACCGTGGCTACCTTGGACGGAGCCTACATCCTCGATCCCTATCAATGGGCGGGCACCTATACCATCTTCAACCCCGACATGGTGGACTCGATCAAGCTCTCCGACGGCATCATCGGGGCTCCCTACGGCCAGGTCATGTCGGGTCTCCTGGAGGTTACGTCCAAGACTCCCACGGATACGGACCGGCACGTCGACTTCGGGTTCTCCACGACCGGCCTCGACCTCTTCTACCAGCAGGCTTTCGGGAGCGAGGCCGGCATTCTCCTCGGAGGGAAGGTCACCTGGATGGAAGTCCCCCTTGCCCTGATCGACCAAGGGAATTTGTTCAGCACCGATCCCTACATCCGAAACGGCACGGCGAAGCTCTATTGGAACCCGACGCCCGAGATGAACTGGACCCTGAACGCCAATCTGGATACCGATGGAGTCGCCAGCAACGCAACGGAAAACTTCGTTTTCCACCTCTATGAGCAGGAAATTCTCGTCTCCTCCGCCCTGAAGGATCTCCTGAACAAAGACCTATTATGGAACCTGATGGTCAGCTACAACAGTCTTAGCACCGACACGGGCTTCGAAGCGCCCAGCCGCTACAATAAGCTCTATATCAACGAAGAGGACGCGATCCAGGACGAGTATCGCTACCAAGTCCGAACCAGCTTCGATTGGACGCCGGATAAGAATCAGGTGATCAGCTACGGCGTGGACGAGATGTTTGAAAACTGGTCGGAGAGCGATACCGGGACTACCTACCCATTCGCGAGCCAAGGCGACTTCGCCCCGCAAACGATCGACACGAATTTGACCGGGAAGAATACCCTCACGTCCGGGATCTACCTCAACGACAAATTTACGCTCATCCCCGGCATCCTCACCGGCGAGGGAGGCCTGCGGATCGACCACTCCTTCGTCTACGGCGGCGGCGAGATCCTCCAAACCTACCCCGTCCTGAACCCCCGGCTCCGCCTCACCTATACCTTTCTCAAGGACTGGGGTCCCGTCAAATCCATGGACGTCAACGCGGGAAGCGGCCTCTATTCCCAATTCCCCGCCGATAACGAATTCTTGGACACCCAATACGGAGTGTCCAGCCTGAACGTCGGCCCGACCAGGGCCTGGTTCAACGTGTTAGGCCTCGACATCCTGGGGATCGGGGGCGAGACTCTGAATCTCCAAGGCTACACGAAAAGCTACCTGGACCGCTTCTATACCGCCATCGACGCCTCTGGTGGGACGATACTCAAGTACGACGGGACGGGCTCGGCCTACGGCTTCGACCTGGGGCTGAAGAAGCAGACCAGGTTCTGGGATTTCTCGCTCAGCTATTCTTTCAATGTGACCCAATTATACAACCCCGGAGGCGCGGGGCTCACCCTGTCGGACTGGACTACGCCTCTGGGAACCTTGTACTACCCCTCCTACGAAGTATTCCACACCATCTACCTGGACCTGACGATCAAGCCCAACGACGGTTTCTCGATCCTGACCCAGGGGAGCATCGCCTCGGGTACCCCGGACTCCACGGGCGGCTGGACGAACTGGCAATATCCAATAGACATCAAGCTCGACTGGCACGGATTCTATCCCATGTCCAAGGTCCGCTGGGAGTTCTATTTCGGCTGCGAGGACGTCTTCGCCCTCCTATATTTCATTCGATCGAATTCGGCGGCATCATTCGACCTAGGCTTCCCCATTCCTTCGGTGGGCTACAAACTGAGTTTCTAGGAAATGGCAGGATGAAAAGACAGCAGACGTTTGTTAGCTGCATCGGCTTCCTCCTCCTCGCGGCCTGCACGACCGCGCCCAGGCCGACGGCGGAATTCGTGAGTCGGCCCGATTCGCCGAAGGCCGGCGCTAAGCCTGCGGCAGACTCCGCCCTGGTCCTGAAGCTCGGCCCCGAAGAGAAGGGCGTATCGAAGGTAAGGCTCACGGGGGGGCCTCTGCAGGGCTCCATCGTCTCGGGCGAGGCGAGACGGGAGGGAGACGCATGGCGGATCGACTTGATGCGACTCGAATGGTTCGACAACTGGGCTAACGGGTGGACGCAAGCCTCCTTCCTCCTGGACGGGCGCCTTGTCATCGAACAGGCGCCGACGGGCTGGTCCCTCGCCGTCGACAAGGCGCCGGAGCTTGATACGGTGGAGTCGGCCTCGATCCGCTACTTCGACACCTATGTGAGGGACGAGAAAGGTTTGACGGAATTCTCGCATCGATGGGACAGGATCCAGGCCCTAGCCGGTGATCTATTGCGCCGATTCCCGGATGCCGCGAGGATCCGCGACATCCGGACCTTGAGAAGCTACCTCTTTCCCGAAATCTACGGCTACGATTCCCCATCGGAACGGGGGCATGCGAAGACCGCGGTCCAAGGCATCACCTGGGATACGGACTATACCAAGGAGCATTTCGCGGAGCCGCTGAGGATACTGCGGGACAGCGGGACCCTCTTCAGGGACTACGAGGAGTCGCCGGGACTCTGGTCCTTGGCCCTCGCGTGGAAGGATTATTGGGGGATCGGAAGCCGCTCCCTGGCCCTGGTGGAGCCATGATGGCTCCTAGTGTTCCCGGGCGAAATCGAAGCTGTTCCTGGTCTTGCCGTCGGTCATCTCCAGGTTGCCCGATTCCAGGCGACGGAAGGTATACGAGAGGCCGAGACCGGAATCGAAGGCTATATCGAGCCGGTCGCCCGACACTCTGTACTTGCCGTTCTGATAGGCTCCCGCCTTGCCTAGATCGATCTGGGTGAAGCTCCCGTCGGCGTCGAACATATAGACGAGCTTTTCGCATTTCCAGGTCCCGACCACCGAGATCGGCGCGCTCTTTGGAGCGCAGGAAGCCGTGGCCAGGGCCGCGCAGACAAGGATCGCGACCGCGCCGCGATGCGCAAGGATCATGGCACCCTCCCCTGGAATCTCAGAACGCGAAGCCCAGCTCGAAGGAGAAATAGTTGTTGACGCTCGTCAGGCCGGCCACGCAGCCGTTGTTGGCGATGTACTCGAACGTGTAGCCGAAGCTGGCGTTGAGCGTCCCGATGCTCTCGATGCGCTTGGTGTAGTCGATGGAGAGGCCGGCCTGGGCGGTGATCTGGAGCACCGACTGGGTCAGGAAGCGCAGGTACATAGGCCAGGTGCCGGTATTGTAGTTGCCCTGGAATATCCACGCGGTGGAACTATTCCCCAAATTGATGACGCCGGGATCCCCGAGGTCGCCCGAGGCGTCGCCGCTCGCGCTCGTGGATGCGTTGTAGCCGTTCACCCCCGCCGAGTCGTTGCCGTGACGTATGAGACGGAGGATGCCCGAGATCTGGGCTCCGTCCACGGTCTTCGTCTTCGCCTGGAGGCTGATCCTGTCAGAGTTGGGATCGAGATCCGGGCCGATGTTCTGGCCCCCGTTGGTATAGGCGTTGGCGTCGAAATAGGGGTAGCCCGAGGAGTCAGAGCCTGCGGTCCCGTACTCGTAGGTGTACATGTAGGGGAGTACCGCCGTGTAATCCAGCGAGAGGCGCTGGAAGATCGGGGATTGAGGCGCCCAGGAGAGACTGGCCTGGGCCGCGAGCTTCCACTTGGTGTCCCAGACCCCGCTGAGCACTCCGGCGAAATTTATGTCGTCGACGAAGCCTACGAGATCAAACTTCATCGAATCGGGGAGATAGACGCTCGCCGAAAGCCCCGCGTGGGCCTTGTCGGTGTAGTTCGAGAAGGAATGCGAGATGAAGTACTCCGACAGGGGGATGAAGTAGAGGGGCTCGATGCGGTCCGTCCACACGATGGACTCGAAGGCCCCTAATTCGAGCCAGCCGTTCGGGGCCCAGTTGAAGCCGTGGATCATGAGGTACTTCCCGCTATTGAAGCCGACGGGATTGCCATTGACGTCCACGACGCCCGAAGAGGCCGAAAAGCCTTGCTCGAGCATGAAGAAGCCGAAATCCATGGTCAGGGCCGGGCTCCGCCAGGAGAAAGTCAGCTGCCCCGACTCGGGCGACTGGGGGCCTATGACCACGCCGTCGTCGTAAATGGGGCCCCAGGAAGCGCGCATGTAGCCGGCCTGGACGCCCAGGTTTTCATTCCCGTAGGACGCATCGCTCACGAGGTCCTGGCACACTTCAGTGGAGCTTCCCAGGCCGGAACCCGAGCCATAGAGGAGGTCGCGGTCATAGTACATGCCGTAAGGATTGACGGAGGCCACATTGTCGCCTTTGGCGAGCCATATATCCATACGGGCGGAAATTCCGAGATTATCCCCGATGATCGTGTTCACCGATGCGCCCGGAGCCGCCAAAACCACCTTCTCGCTCGCCGAGGAGGAAGAGAGGGCGGCGTCGGCGCGGACGTCGACGCGTGGATGGACGGCGTGGTCTCCGAGGATGTCGATGTAGCGCTGCGCCTCCTCGATATCGGCCGTCTCCCCGGTCGCGACGACTTCCTTCAGTAGGCCGAGGGTCATGGTCATCGTGTAGGGTCGGAGACGGGGCAGATTCTTCAGGAGGCCCTTCGTGGCCCAGGCGTCGATATCGGCGTACAACGGATCGTTAGGGTCGGCGACAGTGGTCTGAGCAGCGAGGGGAAACGCGAGCAGCGATGCCGCGAGCGCGAGGGCACAGAGATGAGCGACCGAGGTGGATTTCATGGCATGAAGATATCCCAAGTGAAGAGCTATTAAAAGCGGGGCAGCCCGCGAGTCCCGGGAGCATCAGAGCGGGAAAGGCAGATGATCCTTCAACAGGGCATACCCGACGAAGGCGAAGGCATCCAGGACCGCGTGGGCGACGATCAGGGGCCCGACCCTCCTTAGGCGAAGGAAGGCCAGGGCGAACACTATCCCCATGACCAGGTTGCCGATGAATCCTCCGAAACCCTGGTAGAGATGGTAACTCCCCCTGAGCAGGGCGCTGGCCGCCACGATCGCCGGCACGCGCCAGTCCATCTCGCGAAGCCTCGTCATCAGGTATCCGACCACGACGACTTCTTCCAGCAATGCGTTCTGGACGGCGGAGAGCAGGAGCACCGGCACGGTCCACCAGATCGGAGGAAGCGCCTCGGGGATCACCGCGGCATCGATGCCCAGGGCCCTCGACGCGAAGTAGAAGGCGAGCCCCGGTATTCCGACAAGAGCCGCGAACCCCAGTCCGGAAGCCAGGTCGAAGCCCAATCGGCGCGGGCTGAGGCCGATGGGATCCGCGCCCGCGTCTCTATCCCGGTTCAGCAGATGGATCGCCAGCAAGGCGGGGACTACGCCAAAGAATATCCCGGCCAATTGAAACGAGAGGTCGAGCCAGGGCCGGCCCGACGCCCTCGACGGATTGAGGACGGCGGATTGAGCAGACAGGGACTTGCCCGCCGTCAGCTTCCCGGCGAGGTCGACGATCGAGTAGACGGCGCTTCCCCCGAGCGAGACGCCGAGCACCAGGAGGATCTCGGCTCGAATCGAAGTCCTCGCGCGCCACCTCATGCCCTCTCAGCTCCCATTCCGTCCTTCCGCGCTACCGGTGCTCGCGGGCGTAGCGGATCATCGCCCTCAGGTTCTCGAGAGGAGTCAGCGGGGAGACTTCGCAGCCGGCCCCGACCACGTAGTTCTTTCCTACGATCTCGTGACAGCGTCGACAGGCTTCGTAGACGCGTTCCGGCCTGCCCTCGAGGAGGTCCGTGATGGTCGACACGTTCCCGCAGAGCGTCCTGCCGGGGCCGATGACCCTCCTGGCCTCGGCGAGGCTCGCGGGGAAGTCGATCTCGTATATGTCGACGGGAAGCTCCCGCATCCGCGGGAAGAGCGGATCTGTGTTGCCGCACATATGGAGCCTCGTGATGGTATCCGGGCGCCTCCGCTTGATCTCGCTCAGGACTCGATCCTGCCTGGGATGGAGGAAATTCGAATAAAGGGAGGGGCCGATCATGCTCGCCGCCGCGTCGCTCATGCCTATCGTATCGGCGCCGGCCTCCACTTGGGCCAGGGCATAGCGAACGGCGACCTCCGCCGTAAAGTCGAGCAAGTCCCCGACGAAGGCGGGATCGTCGAGGAAGTCCACCATGACACTGTTCAGACCGCGCAGCTCGGCCCCGAGGGCAAGGGGCCCTTCGACCCATCCCACGATGGACATGCCGGGACCGGCGCGCTCGCGCATGATCCTGATGGCCTCGATCCGGTCGCGCATACGCCCCGGCGCCTCGGGATCGGGCAAGCTCCACCCGGCGAGCTTCGACTTGTCGGAAAGCGCGGCCCTTCCCTCGTTGATGGCGGGCCCCTGGTCGACGAACCAGTCGACGCTCCCCTCGCCGTCGATGTCGATGACTTCGCGGGCGGGGTCGGAGCAGGTGAGGAGGCAGTCGACCCCGAAGTCCTCGGCCGCCTTGAGCTGCGCCTCGGCCATCTTCCGGCCGTCCCGCGTATAGTCGATGAACCTGATGCCGGCGTTCTTCGCCGCGAGCATCATCAGCATGGGCTGCGCGGGGAGGCGATCGACCGGCTGCCCCGCGACGACGGCGCGGATCCTCTCGAGCGGCGTCATGGGCCCCTACCTCGCCCGAGCGTGCTCGGCGACGGCGTCGAACATCGCTATGATGTTCTCGCTCGGGACGTTCGCCATGATGTTGTGGATCTGCTGGAACACGAAGCCGCTCCCTTCCTCCATCACGGGAAGGCGATCGAGCACGTGGGCGCGCACCTCGGCCGGGCTGCCCCGCGAGAGCACCGTCTGCGTGTCGCAGCCGCCGCCCCAGAAGGCGATGCGCCCGCCGAAGTCGCGCTTCAAGCCCGCGGGCTCCATGCCCGCGCAGTTGGTCTGCACCGGATTGATGGAGTCGAGGCCCGCGTCGATGAAGTCGTCGAGGAGCGGCCTCACGCCGCCGCAGCAGTGCAGCTGGGTCCTGACCGGGGCGAGTCGCTTGGCCTCCCCCCAGAGCTTCCGCTCGCGCTCCTTGTAGAACTCGCGGTACATGGTCGTGGACATCTGGGGCCCGGTCTGCATCCCGAAGTCGTCGCCGAAGAGGACGACGTCCGCCGAGGGCCCCACCGCCCCCAGGACCTCGCGCAGGTTGCGGAGGTGCAGGTCGAGGATCGCGTCCAGGAGGCCGTGGACCTTCGCGGGCTCCAGGGCCATCCACACCATGAAATTCTCGGTGCCGCAAAGGTACTGCGCCAGCTCGTAGAGGCTGCCGCCGAAGAGGAGGACGATCGCCCGGTCGGTCGAGCGGCGAAAGGCCGCGGCGCCCTCGGCGAGCGCCTCGTAGCCGATGCGTCCGACGTCGGGCGGCGTCGCCGTCGACCACATCACCGAGCCGACCGCCTCCTCGATGCCCGAGAGGTCGTCCGGTATGCCTCCGGCGTAGGGCCAGTAGACTTGGTCGAAATAGAGCGAGCCCGACTTCTGGAGGCCGGCCTTCCTCCCCTCGCCGTTGTAGAGCCACCAGTCGGCCCCTTCCTTGCGAAGGTCGGCCCAGGCGGGCACGAGGCAGGGCGTCCCGTCGGGGAGCGACCATTCCTTCCAGTCGGAATCCGCCTTCGAGAAGCCTCTGCCCAGCTCCACGGTATCGACGCCGAAGCGATCGAGCAGATCCTCGTCCACGACGGCGAGCTGCTGCACGACGTCGAACACGCGTACAGGCCGCCTTGGAAGACCCAAGGCCGCCCGCAGGCGCGCGTAGGCTATCGCCATGATCCCGCTGGAGCGGTGGGCGCCGAAATCGACCGGGACCCTGTCGACCGGCCGGTGCTCGAGCGCGGCCTTGACGCGTTCGCGGCTGTTCATCGTGATGCTCCTTTCGCGTATGTCACTGGTCGACCTTCGCCATCACCATGCCCGAGATGAAGTACCTCCGCAGGAACACGAAGAGAGCGATCGTCGGGATCGAGATCGCGAGGACCACGGCCATGAGCATGGGCACGGAGCTGCCGCCGAAGCCCATCATCGACGCCACGGCGACCATCACCGGGCGTATGGACTCCTTGCGCGTGAGGACCATGCCGAAGAGCAGGTCGTTCCAGATCCAGGTGGCCTGGAACAGGGCGACGACGGCCGTCGGGGCCTTGGAATTGGGGATGAATATCCTGAAGAGCATGCGGAGCGGACCGCAGCCGTCGAGCTTCGCAGCCTCCTCGGTCTCGCGGGGGATGGTCGTGTAGAAGCCGCGGTAGACGAAGAGGGCGAAGGGAATGCAGATGGCCGAGTATACGAGGATCATGCCGAGCCTCGTGTCGTAGAGGCCGACCGAGTTGTAGAGTTTGTAGACGGGGATGAGGTACATCTGGAAGGGGAAGATCGTCCCCGAGTAGATGAGGAGGAAGAGTGCGAAGTTGAACCGGGGCTTGAGCCGGACGATGCTGTATCCCGCCATCGAGGCGCAGAGGATCGCCACGACTGCGCCGACGGACGAGTAGATGAGCGAGCTGACGATATGGTCCTGGATCCCGTACTGCGCCATCGCGTTCCGTAGGTTGCCCAGGAGGCCGAAGGTGGGAGGGAGCTCGTAGAACTTCTGCGAGACGAAGTCATGAGGCGTCTTCAGGGCGACGAGGATCGTGGAGAGGACGGGCACGAGCCAGAGGATGGCGAGCGCGGCGATGACGAGGTAGGTGAGGATGCGGGCGAGCGCCTGTCTCATTGTCTGCTCCTCAATAGTACAGGAGGTCCTTCTTCCACATGTTCTTTATGTAGAAGACGGATACGAGTATGACCAGGATGGACAGGAGCACGGAGATCGCCGCCCCGTAGCCCATGTTGAACATGGTGAAGGTCTCGCGGAACATCGTCACCGCGAGGGTCTCGGACGATCGGTACGGTCCCCCCCTCGTCATCACGTAGATGATGTCGAAGGTCTTGAAAGAGTTGACCATGGCCATCGTGATGACGACGGTAGTCACCGGCCTGAGCATGGGAAAGGTCACGTGGACGAAGGTCTGCCACCGGTTCGCGCCGTCGATGATGGACGCCTCGACGGGATCGCGGGGGATGGTGGACAGGCCCGCCAGGAACAGGACCATGCTGGTGCCCAGCTGCTGCCATACCCAGGCGAACAGCATGGCGATCGTATTGAGCGGCACCGAGGTCAGCCAGCTCAGCTTGAATCCCTTGATGAAGAGCCCCAGGATCCCGTTGAGGACGCCGAGGTCCCGCGAGAACATGTTCGCCCAGATGGCCCCCGTGGCCACGAAGGAGATGGTGAGCGGTATGAAGAACAGGGACTTGAAGAGATCGGCGAGTCGGAGGCCGCGGAGGAAGATGGCGACGACCAGCCCTCCGATGACGGGGAAGGCGAGGGTCGCGACGACCCAGAAGAGGGTATTCACGAAGGAGCGGATGAAATTCGAGTCGGAGAAGAAGGCCACGTAGTTGCGCAGGCCCACGAAGATCGCCTTCGAGATGCCGTCCCACTTGAAGAAGCTGTACCAGAGATTCTGAGCCATCGGGACCAGGAGGAGCCCCGCGACGAGGAGGAGGGCCGGGAGGATGAAGAGGTAGCTGAGGATCAAATTCTGGTTCCTGGGTCTCGGCCCTGCTCGCACGCTGGACTCCTTGCGGCGGAGATCGCATTGATCCGGATCGAGGACGGCGGCCGAGGCGGACCCCCGCGGGCAGGGTCCCGGCCGCCCCCCGATCCGACTGCTACTTGCTCGAGGACCAGTAGTCGGAGGCGACCTTGTCGAGGTCGGCCAGCACCTGGTCGAGCTTCGAGGGGTCGAGGATGAATTCGGCGAACTTGTCCACGGCGGTCTCGCAGATGGCCGTGGGAGTCGCCTCCCAATAGCGGTTGAGTATCTGGTACTTGTCCTTCACGAGCATGGTCGCGAGGTCGGCCTTGACCTTGGGCAGGAAAGTCGTGTCGGCGGTGACGGTCGGAGGGAACTGGTTGAGGAGCTTCGGGAGCACCGCGCTGCCCTTGGGAGTCATCATCCAATCGATGATCTTCCTCGCGTCGGCCAGGTTGGGGGAGTTCTTGGCCACCACGATGGGCGCCGCCTCCATGATCGCGACCTTGCCCACCTTGGGGTTCGGCGGGGGCATGACGAAGAAGCCGCAGTCGGAGTCGGCCACGCCGTTGCTGGTGAGGGTCGTGTAGTACCAGGACCCGATGGGGACCATGCCGACCTGGCCCTGCTGGAAGAGCCGCGGCGTATCGGAGAAGAGGTCGGTGGAGGGATCGGTGAAGTAGCCCTTGTTGATGAGATCGGCCCAGACGCCGAAGGCGGCCTTTACGCCGGGATCGGTGTACTTCGCCCTGCCCTCGCAGAGGTCGACGTAGAGCTTGGGATCCTGGCGGGCGACCATCTCCTCGAACATGATGAAGGTCGGCCAGCGGCCCTGGACGCTCTGCGCCATGGGGGTGACGCCGCCGGCCTTGAGGGCGTCGCAGACCTTCAGGAACTCGTCCCAGGTCCTCGGCTCGCTCAGGCCCAGCTTCTTGAACGTCGACTTGTTATACCAGACGCCCCAATACTCGATCGAGTAGGGCAGGCCGTAGACCTTTCCGTTGAAGGTGAAGGCCGAGCGGACGCCGGCGGAGAAATCGGCCTTGTGCTTGTTCCAGAGGTCGGTGAGGTCGGCGACGAGGCCCTGGTCGATGAGGTCCTTCATGCGGTACGTGGACCACCAGGTAAAGAGCTCGGGAGCCTGCTTGGTCGGGAGCGCCGCCCGGACGGCGGACATGAAGACGTCCGTCGACGGATTGGCCGATTGCGTGATCCCGACGCCGACGGCGCTCTGGGACGCGACGCCGAGAGCTTCGTAGAAAGGCCGGTAATCGGGATTCCCTCCCTTGTCGTGCATCAGGACGACCGTCGGACCGGCGCCGAAGGCGGCGGAGCAGACCAGCAGGAGAAGCGCGAGACCTAGAACGAAAGCTCTGGAACTCTTCATGGTGCCTCCTCTTCGAATTGGAAAATCCTGCGATTTCCTCGCTCATCCTAATCATACTTGGTAGTCTGTCAAGAATTTAATTAAATTTCCTCGCTACTTAAGTGAATATTTAACGACCCAGATGAAATAAGTTAAATTATCGCTTGATCTCGTCCCTTCCGCGTCTATTATTGTGCATCGTGACGAAGAACGTGAAGCTCAAGGATATCGCGGAGCGCGCAGGCGTCTCGGTGGCTGCCGTCTCGATGGCACTGTCGGGCAAAGGCAAAATATCGGCCGAGGTCTGCGACCGGATCGCTTCGATCGCGGAGGAGCTCGATTACAGGAAGTTCGGGCCCAGCGCGGAGCGGCGAAAGGTCAACTTCCGCTACGTCACCATCCTTCACAACGAATCCTACATGTATTCCTGGAATTTTTCTTACGTGCTCATTTCCGGGCTCGAGGCGCGGCTGATACAGAAGGGCTACTACCCCCTGGTCATCCACATGAACCAGGACTGGGAGACCGACACCATAATCGACGAGATCCGGGCCAGCAAAAGCGGGGCCGTCTTCTCCATCGGCAACTCCCACGAGATACTGTTCCCGCGGCTCGAGGAATTCGGCATCCCCCTCATCGTCGTCAACAACAGCCACTACCAGGGCAGGTACTGCTCAGTCCTGGCCGACGACATCCAGGGCAGCTACGAGGGCGCGCTCAAGCTCATCGAGAGCGGGCACGCTCGGATCGCCTACCTCGAATACAGGCGGCCGACGCTTCCGACCATCGTCAAGGACCGCTATTACGGTTTTCGCAAGGCTCTCGAAGAGCATGCCCTCGCCTTCCCCGCCGAGTGGCGGGTCACCGTCGACCTCGAGGACCAGGAAGGTCTCGAGCGAAGCCTCGCGGCGGTCTTTAAAGGCGCGCGAGGCCCCACGGCCTTCCTCGCCCACGACGACTACTTCGCCGCCTGCGCCATCCCCGCGCTGCGCAGGCTGGGCCTCGGCGTGCCCTTCGACGTCTCGGCCGTGGCCCCCGGCGACGTCCTCGACTACTCCCAGCCCTTCCTTCCCCGAATATCGACCATGCGCATCGATATCGAGCTTCTCGTGAAGACGGCCGTGGATCTCATGATGAACTGCCTGTCGCGAGAGGGCAAGGAGGTCCTCGTGCTCAAGACGAGACTGCATTACGTGGATCGCGGCTCCATCCGCCGCCCATAACCCGCGCGGACTGCCGCCCTACGAGAAGAAGGATGCCTCGACCGCCATGCAGATGGCGTGATAGATGGGAAGGTGGAGCTCTTGGACTTTGTAGGTCTCGACCTCCGGGACTGCGATGATCACATCGGAGAGCTTGGCGAGCGCTCCCCCGCCCCTGCCCGTCAAACCGATCACCTTGAGCCCCAGGACGCGGGCGAGCACGGCGGCGTGGAGGACGTTCCTCGAGTTGCCCGAGGTCGAGATCCCCCAGAACACGTCTCCGGCGACGCCGTAGCCGAGGAGCTGCTGGGCGAAGACGAGCTCCGGGTCGGCGTCGTTGGCGAAAGCCGAGCTCAGGGCCGAGTGCTGCGTGAGCGCGATCGCGGGAAGCGCCATCTGCAGCCTCTCGGCCAGGCGAGCGCCCATCGCAGGGTCCGCGGCCGCGAGGCTCGCGCGCAGAGATGGCCCGCAGGGGCGCTTCAGGATGAAGCCTTTCATGAGCTCGCCGACGATATGGTCCGCGTCGGCCGCGCTCCCTCCGTTCCCGCACACGAGCAGCTTCCTGCCCGCCCTGAAGGCCTCGATCAGGAGCTCGCAGGCCCCGAGAATCTCGCCGCCTAGCGGCGCGAGCGCCGGATATCGATGCGCGAGCCCATCTACGTAGATCGTGTTCTTCCCTTCGCCGTTCATGTGCCCCCCACCACCGTCGACTCTAGCAGGCCGGGCTCTTCTCGTCGACCCGCGAGCGGCCGTCGAGCGCCGAAAGCGTCCGGTAGAGGGATACGAAGAAGGCCCTATTGTCCGCGCAGGTGTAGTCGACTGGACAGCCCATCCTGTAGAAGGTCTTCATGAACCTCAGATAATAGGCCGGATCGCTGATCGGGGGCTCGCCCCGGCTCCAGTCCCAGCCCGCTTCCTGAAGGTCCACGATGTGGATCTTGCAATCGCGGATATCCGCCCCCCGCTGCAGCGAGACGTTCCGCGCCATGGACAGCGACTTCTCGAAGATCATCGGCGACATGACGGCGGAGCCTACCGAGAGATAGACGCCTCCCTCCAGCCGCGCGACGCTCGAGACGAAGGCCAGGAAATCCCTCTCGGCCGTCCTGCCGACCGCGGCGCCGCGGTTCGCCGAGTGGGTATAGATGATATCGTGGCCGAACATCGGATGGCTCGTAAAAGGAAGGCCGAGGGCGAAGGCCGCGGCCTGCGCGCTGAACTCGGCGAAGGGATGCGGGATGCTCAGCCTGCCAGCGGGGAGCCCGAGCTCCTCGAGTAGCTCGAGCAGGTCGCAGGCGGCCGCCCGCTTCCCGGGCTCGAGGCCGGAACTCTCGAAAGGCGCCGTAATGGTCGCCCGTAGCCCTTCCCGCGAGGGGATCTCGAGCCCATCCCGCGAGATCATCGACCCGATCGACTCTCCGTAGCCGAGGCCCCGCCAGGCGCCGACGGCGAGGCCCAGGTTTATGAAGAGCCCCGTCTCCTCCCAGGTCCCGAACCGGCCCTCGCCGACGTTGGCGCGCACATCCTCGCTGCTGGCCCCCTGGAAGGCGAATTCCCAGTCGTGGATGACGCCGGCGCCGTTCGTAGCCAGGTGCGTGACCCAACCCCGCCTCGCGAAATCGCCGAAGAGCCTTCCGAGTCCATTCTTGATGGCGTGCGCGCCGAAGGCGACGATCACGCTGGCACCCTTCTCCCTCGCCTCGAGGATTTCCTCCGCCATGATCGCCGTCCTCTCCCGCAATGCCTCGGGAATGGGCGTGCTGTCCCTCTCCGGATCGACTGATCGCTCCGCGATCGAGACCTTGTTCTCGCGCTGGGCGAGGGGCAGATAGCGCATCGACGAGCGATCGAAGAGCTTCATGACCGGGGCTCCCAGCCGAGCCAGGCTAGGAGCTCGGCGCTCCACGAGAAATCCGGGATGATGGCCTGGGCTCCGCCGAGCACCAGGCGGGACCGCTTGGCCGGGTTCATGCCATGGCGCCGGCTCTCGTCGCTGGCCACGCCTATCGCAGTCGCGCCCCGCTTGCGCGCCTCGCGCATTTCGACGGGCCCGTCCCCGAAGACGGCGCATCTCGCCCTGCCTTGCGCGTCGAGGCCCCCTAGAATGGACTCCAGGACGAGGCGCTTGGGATCCCGGTCGATATCGCCGACGGCGCCGCGGATGCCGCCGCCGAAGAAGTCGGCGTAGCCCAGCGCCTCGGCCTCCCGTCTCAGGTCCGCCTCGTCGGTGCCGCTCGCGAGGTACAGCGTCGTGCCGGCATCGTGCAGCCGTCTCAGGAAGGCGATCGATCCCTTGACCGTATAGTCCTCGGCGCAGAGCGCGCCGCTCCTGACCCGGGCAAGCCGAGCATCTACCATCTCGAGGAGCTCGGCGTTGTACATGGCCTTGTACTCGGCCGGCGTCGCGATCCTATCGGTGTAGCCGAAATCGGCGACGAGCCTGCACAGGGCCCGCATCTGGACGAGAGTCTGGACACCTGTCGTCCTGTCGATGAGGCTCCTCACGGCCGATTCCACGGAGGCGTAGACCTGCGTCGAGACCGAGCCCAGCGCCTTCCCGAGGACGCAGCGGATCATGACGCCCGACATGATCTCTTCCCATCCCTGCCGGAGCGTCGATATGGTCCCATCGTGATCGAAAACGGCCGCCTGCGGGACCGCCGGAGGGGGTCTCGCGATGATCTCGATCTCGGTGCCCGGCAGGCGCTCCCCGAGCCGAGGGTCGGCCGCCAGCTCGGGGCTGTAGCGGTAATCGGGCGAGGCGCCTATCTTCAGGATGTCCTCCGGCGAGGGATGGCCAGTCTGATGGATCCGCGTTATGGAGACGCCTGCGGCGAGATTGCCGAGCTCGGCAGCGTCGGCGATGGCCGCGCCCGAGGCGACACAGGCCGCCGCGGCCGCGAGGAAGGCGTCGCCCGCCCCAACCGCGTCGATCCGGTCGATGACATGGAGGCCGAGGATCCTAGTCGCGCTGACCCCGTCGAAGACGACGGCGCCGTCCTGTCCCCGCGTGACGACGACCGGCTTCCCCCAGCGGGCGAAGAGCCGTTCGGCGACGGCCTCGTCCGAAAGCCCGGCGACGGCGCTCTCGCCGAGAACGATCGCGCAGATCCGCCTCGCCTCGGCGGCGTTCAGCTTGTGGACGCAATCCTTGTAGACGTCGTTGAGGCTGCGGCAGTCGCAGATCCAGGCCTGACCCGCGGGACGGCGGGACATGACCTCGAGGAGGCCGCGCTGGAAGCGCTCGTCCTGGAAGCCGGACAGCACCTGCTGGTTGACGACCACGGCGCCGTACTCCGCCAGGCCCCCCTCCAGCCTCTCGAGGAGCATGGCGATGGACTCCTCGCCGGGGACGTTGAAGTTGCCGTAATCGAGCCTCGGCTCCTCCTGGCCGCCCGAGTACACCTTGCAGTAGACGTGGGTGTCCCAGCCCGGGCCCTGCACCGCCAGCCCGCCGGTCCCTATTCCCTCGCGCCGCAGGATGCCCGTCGCCATGTCGCCGTAGGCGTCGGCCCCGATCACGCCGAAGAGGTCGACCTTCTCCGCGCCGAGGCGCTTGACGTTCATCGCCACGTTGCCCGCCCCGCCTAGATCGAAGGTGAAGCGCTCCACGGACCGCGTCGCGAGCCCCGTTTCGACCGAGACCTCGCTTTTCCCGTCGCTCACGAAGACATAGGCGTCGATGCAGACATCCCCGATGACGGCGACTCTCGCATCGGCGATCTTATCGAACATGGCTTCAAGCTTCATGGATGCCCCTAGGCTCGGTTATCGTGTTCTCGCGCGTACGCGATCATGGCCCTGAGGTTCTCGGGCGGCGTAGCCGGGGAGACTTCGCAGCCTGCGCCTACGATATAGCGATCTCCGCAGCTGGCGTGGCAACGAGCGCAGGATTCGTACACCTGCTCGGGAGTGCCCTCGAGAAGATCGGTAATGGTCGAGACGTTCCCGCATATGGTTCTCTCCTCCCCGAAGGCCCGATGCGCCTCCCGCAAGTTCGCAGGGAAGTCTATCTCGTAGATGTCGACCGGCAGAAGTCTCATCGCGGGAAAAAGGGGATCGGTGCGACCGCACATATGGAGCCTGATGATCGCTCCCGGATGCTCGGCGCGAATGGCGCGCAGTATGCGATCCTGAACGGGGTTGACGAAAGAACCGTATAATTCCGGGCCGATCATGCAGGCCGCAGCGTCGCTCATCCCGATAGTATCGGCCCCGGCTTCGATCTGCTCAAGAGCGTAGGGTACCGCGACTTCGGCGCAGAAATCGAGAAGATCCCTGGTGAATGGCTCGTCCTCGAGAAAGTCGATCATAATGTTGTTGAGACCGCGGAGCTCCTGCGCGAGGGCGAGCGGCCCCTCGACCCATCCGACGATAGACATGCCCTCCCCCGCTTCTCTCCTCATGATCCGGATCGCCTCGATCCTCTCGCGCATGCGTCCTGGAGCCTTCGGAACGGGCAGCTTCAGCGAAGCCAGGCGATTCTTCTCGCCAAGGACGGCCCGGGCCTCGTTGATCGCGGGCCCCTGATCCGTGAACCAATCGACGCTGCCCTCCCCGTCGATGTCGATGACCTCGCGCGCCGGATCGGAGCAGGTCAGGAGGCAGTCGACACCGTAGTCGCTCGCGACCTTGAGTTGGGCTTCGGCCATCAGGCCGGGATCCCTGGTGTAGTCGATATACTTGATTCCCGCGTTCTTCGCGGCGAACATCATCAGCATGGGCTGGGCGGGCAGATGATCTACGATATCCCCGGATATCATTCTCCGAGTCCGCTCTAGCGATGTCATTCAGTCCTCCTAAAGTCGAGTCGATCGCCCCTACCGGTCCGGATCCCGATTCCTCGGCGTCGAAGACGCAAAACGGCGGCGCGCAGCGCCTTCGGCATTCCCGGCTGCGCGATCAGGCTACCGGATCGTACTCCCTGAAAGCCTCGTACATGGCCCGGATATTCGCGAGGGGCACATCCGGTCCGATCTCGCCGCACGAAACTATCCCGCCGGCCGAAGTTCCGCAGGCTTCGAAGGTCCGATGCACCTCTTCCTTGACGCGGACCGGGCCTCCGAACGACATGACCTTCTGCCGATCGATATCCGTTCTGAACGCGACTTTCCCGCGGAGGTTTCGGGCGACCCAATCATGGCCGACGACCGCGATCTGGCAATTGAGGACATCGACGCCCGCTTCCACGAGGTCGACAGCGATATCGTTGATGCGCCCGTCGGAGTGGAACCACACGTCCATTCCCGCGTCCTTTACGCGCCTGAACATCTCGCGGTATCGCGGCTCGAAAAGACGGCGCCAGGCAGCAGGATCGACGAGGAGATTCTCCTGCCCGCCCCAGTCATCGGCGAAGTGAATTCCCTGATAGTCGAGCTTGGTCCATTTGTCGATCCACGCGAGGTTGAACTCAAGCATCCTGTCCATCAGCCGTTCCAGCTCGGCGGGCGCCAAGGCGAGGTCCACGAGGAAGTTCTCCATGCCTCTAAGCTGTTGAAGCTGCTCGAAGTAGGTAATCCAGCCGCCGCGGGCGTACCAACGCCCGTCGCGTCCGACCATATGGCCGCTGTACTGTCTGCCCTTGGGAGGTCCTGCGCCGAAATCGTCCGGCCAGGCATAGGCATCGACGTCGCCTATCTCCTTGATCGGCCACTCGATCGGGATGCCGCAGACGCCCAAGGTCTCCGAATGCCATACCGTGCCGAAACTGTCGATATTGCGTCCGGCCCTATATAGCACCGGATAGTCCCCGACAGGGAGATCGCTCATGTAATCCCAGCCGAAATCGTCTCGGTAATCGGCCAGGATATCCAGGAGCTCCTCACCGTACTTCAATTGCGCGGCGGGCAGCACCGCATGACTGATCGGGCTGCGATCCGGGCCCTGGAAGTGAATCGCCTTTCGTACGCGCTCGCTACTGTCCATATATCACCTTTTGCTTTCGGATGCCGCTACGGAACCGTAAACCCGAAAGAAATATCCCTTCGATCCGGGGTCGTCGGTCAGAAAGATGAGAAGCAGATTTACCGGGCCGGCGATACCTTCCGTGTCGAACGCGATAGCCACCTTTTCATCCTGGCCCGGGAGCAGCTCGACGGTTTTCTGGACGGCCAGGCATGGGCAAGTCGGCAGGATCGTAAGCAGCTTCTTCCTGCCGCTCTCGTTCGCTATACCGAGTTCCATTGCGGGCCTGCGGTCCGCCGGTATGGAGCCCAGGTTCCATTCCGATGCGGACAGGCGGATGCCTTCGAAGCGCTGGGCCGAGAGAGGACTCGACGATGCGGCGAAGACGATTAGCAGGCAGCAAAAGACGGCCGCGGATTTGATCGGAGGCACGGATCCTACTTTCCGCCCGGTCCCGGGCGACGTCCTTTCGCTCATTCGGAAGTCTTGGTTCTCTGCATCGCGCTCAGGATGACCGCGGCGAGAATGATCACCCCTCGCGCGACATCCTGCAAATACGGATTCACTCCCATGAGTACCATGCCGTTGCCCAATAGCCCTATGAAGAGCACGCCGAGAAGAGTCCCGAATATCGTACCTTCGCCGCCGAAGAGGCTCGTGCCGCCGATTATGACCGCCGATATGCAGTCGAATTCCCAGCCGACGCCCACGCCCGCGTATCCGGAGCTCAGGCGCGATGTCAGGAGAACCCCGCTGATGGCCGCGAGCAAGCCCGTAGTGGCGAACATCATGATGCGAACGCGCCTGATGGGTATTCCGGAAAGTCTCGTGGCCTCTGCGTTCCCCCCGACTGCGTACACCGATCTTCCGTAGACGGTCCTGGTCGATACGAATCCGAAGAGCGCGATCGTCAGGATGAAGATTATCGCGGGGAAGGGTATGCCGGCGACGTATCCGCCGCCGAGAAAGGCGAAACCCTCGTCCGTTATCGGGATCGGATACGCGTTCGTGAGCACGAACGCCACTCCTCGAAGCGACAGCATCAGGGCGATGGTGACTATCAAGCCGGGAATCTCCCATTTCACCCGTATATAGCCTGCGAAAATTCCGACGATCGTCGCCTCGGCGAGACAGACGACGATGGCGAGGGGAATCGGGATATGAAGCTTGATGATGAGGACGCCGAGCAGAGCCGAAGTCAAGGCGACGACGGATCCGACGCTGAGATCGACCTCGGCTCCGATCAGGGCCATCGTCATGCCGCAGGAAATGATGCCTACGAAAGAGACCTGCCGAAGCACATTTATCATGTTGCGCGCAGTGACGAAATTCGGAGCGGTTACGCTGAGAATGACGAAAAGCAAGATCACTGCCAGGGAAAGCCCAAATTTGCCGAGAAAGCTTCGTATTCTCCGGTTCTGCTTTTCTACGGGCTTATCATCGCAACTCGTCTTGGATAGCGTATTCGCCGCCGGTTCTGGGCTCATAGTGGGTATCTCACCTCGCTTCGCTCATTGAGATGGTTAACAATCGCTCGATGGTCGTGTCCGCGGTACTTACGATCGCCGCAATGCGCCCTCCATTGAGGACTAGTATCCTGTCGGAGACTTCCATGACCTCATCCATCTCCGACGAGACGAAGACCACGCTTATCCCCTTCGCCGCGAGGTCGCGTACGAGCTCGTAGACCTGGTTCTTGGCCTCAATGTCGATACCCCTCGTCGGCTCGTCCATGAGAAGGACGCGGACCTGAGAGTTCAGCCATTTCCCTATTACCAGCTTCTGCTGGTTCCCTCCGCTGAGCGACTTGGCCTCCGCGTCCAGATGCGGCGTCTTGATCGATAGCGACTCCACCATTTTCTGGGCTAGAAGGCGCTCGCGGGAGATGGAGATCATGTCTCTCCAGCTGACTTTGTCGAGACAGGAAAGCGTCAAGTTCTTGCAGACGCTCATCATGGCGACGATCCCCTCGCTTTTCCGGTCCTCGGGGGTCATGCCGACGCCGAGTCGCTTCATCTTAAGGGGGCTCGGGCGATTAACGCGCTCGCCGTCGACGAAGACGCATCCCGAGTCGACGGGGTCGAGACCCATGATCGCCCGCAGGAGCTCCGTTCGCCCCGACCCGAGGAGACCGGCGATGCCGAGCACTTCGCCCGAGTGGAGCTCGAAGGAAAGGTCGTGGAGGCGGTTCTTCCGCTCGAGATTCGCGACGGAGAGGCGAACCGTATCGGAGACCTGGTGGATCGCGGCCTGCTTCCTCTTCCATTCGCTGCCGATCATCATATGGACTATGCGTTCGGGCGTCGCCTCGGCGATCGGAAGCGTGTCGACCTGACGTCCATCCCTGAACACCGTGAGACTATCCACCACCCGCGGGAGCTCCTGGAGCCGGTGGGACACGTAAATCACCGCCACGCCCTTGCTCGCGAGCCTCCTGACCAAGGCGAGGAGCTCGTCCACCTCGTGGGTGGGAAGCGCGCTCGTCGGCTCGTCGAGGATGAGGACCTTCGGCTTGGTGGCGATGGCTTTGGCGATTTCGATCATCTGCCTCTGGGGAAGGCTGAGACTCCTGACGACGGCCTTCGGATCGATCGCCAACTCCATCATCTCGAGAGCCTCGCGCGCGACCCGGATGGTCTCTGCCGTGTTTATCATGTTGACAACGAACCTGCGCTTCATGGGCCAATGCCCCAGGAGAATGTTCTCCGCGACCGTCAAACCCAGGATGAGGCTCATCTCCTGATAGACCGTCGCGATGCCCGAGGCGAAGGCGTCGGAAGGATTCCTGATGGATATCCGCTCGCCTCCGATCTTAATAGTGCCGCCGTCGGCCTGGGTTGCGCCGCTCAGGATCTTCACGAAGGTCGATTTTCCGGCGCCGTTCTTCCCGACGAGGGCCCGTACTTCCCCCTCCGCGAGAGCGAAGTCGACGCAATCGAGGGCGAGGACGCCGGGATAGGATTTGCTAATGCTCTCAGCCTGCAGAATGGGCGCCGCATTCATAGCCGCATCTCTCCTTAGTTTCGCGGAAGTCCGAAATCGACTTGTCGCCGGGGGCTTCCCGCTCCGTTTGCGGGACGGGAAACCCGGAATGGAGCATCGTCCTCGACGCTCGAAGCGCCCTTACTGCTCGCTCTTGTATTTTTTCACGGCGTTTTGATCGGCGCGCGAGTAAAACGCGTTGGGGACGACATTGTAGTAGGTCACGCTCTTTCCCTTCAGCACCGAAATGGCCGCATTGATGGATTGCGCACCCATGAGGCGCGGCGACTGCCCGGTCACCGCCTGGAGGATGTTTTCGTTCGCCGAGAGGAAATCGGCAAGCTGGGTGCTGATGTCGGTACCGAAGACGAAGACTTTCTTTTGAAGGTTCATGGTGCGCACGGCGATCACCTCGCCGACGGTCCCTCCCTCGTTCTCGGACCAGAGGATATTGATCTTCTGGTTGGCCTGGAGGATATTCTCAGCGACGTTGGAGCCGACGTCGGGCATGAAGCCTTCCTGGTTGGCGACTTCCGTCCATTTTACGTTCGCCTCGTTGAGGGCCTTCCTGAATCCGTCTCCCCTCTGCTTGCAGGCCTCGAAGCGGTCGCACTGCAGGATGCCGACGTTGACATCGCCCTTGATGTTCTTCGGGAGCCATTTTACCAGATACTGTCCGGTCTGGTATCCGAGCGAGGCCTGGTCGGTCTCGTAGAAGGCGGAGACACACTTTTTCGCATCGACGTCGTCGATGTTCGTGTTGAAGCAGATTATCTTGACACCGGCCTCGAAGGCCTTCTGGATAGCCGGAACTGATGCGGTCGCGGATTCGGGAGTGATCACGATCGCGTTCACTCCGCGAGCGACGTAATCCTCGATGAATGATGTCTCTTTCGAGATATCGTGGTCGTGGACGCTGACCAGGAGGTCGACTCCGGCTTCCTTCGCGGCCGTCTCCATTCCTTGCTGGATATTCTGAAAGAAGCTGTCTCTTCCGAAGAGGATCGCGCCGATCGTTATCCGCTGGGCGCATAGGCCGGGCGCCGCGACCAGCGCGCACACGAGCGTGGCGATGAACAGTACTGACATTTTCGTCTTCAGCATTTTCTTGCCTCCTTGGTAATTGGAAATGGGAACCAAGATGCGGGACTCTCCTTGCGTAATAAAGATGCTAGGTCCTTTCGCCTCCTTCCGGCCGAAACTCGGCCGCGCCTCGATTCGGGGATCGCGCGGACTATATCCGCGGATGGGCAGTCGACTCTCGTATGATCAGCTTGGTATCGAGGATTATGTGGCGGTGCGGGGAAGACGGTCCCTGCGCGATCCGCTCGGTCAGCAGCTCTACGGCCGCTTCTCCCATCCTGCGGATAGGCTGGGCCACGGTCGTCAATGGAACGCGAAGCATGGAGGAGATCGGGACGTCATCGTATCCAACTATCGAGACATCGCCGGGGATCGCGAGCCCCATCTCAAGTATCGCGCGCATGGCCCCGATGGCTATCGCGTCGTTGAAGCAGAACAGAGCCGTTTGGCGCGTGCTTCGGGCGAATAGCTCGCGGGTCGCCTTGTAGCCGCCGTCCTCGGTCTGTCGCTCGCACGACGCTGCCAGCGAAGGATCGAAAGGTAGGCCTCGCTCCGCCAGGGCTTCGTAATATCCCTCCACGCGCTCCCGAATCGAAGCGCTGGCAGGCGAAGGGGGGGTCACGATCGCGATACGGCTATGACCCAGATCGAGCAGATGGTTCACGACGCCGCGAGCGGCCTCCCGGTTGTTCACCGTCACGTACGAGCATTCTTCGCCGGCGAAGAAATAGTCCAGGAACACGACAGGACAGACCGCGCTCTGCCAAATCTTGAAGGTCTCGCGCGACGGATACGACACGGTCGCCAGGATCCCGTCGACGCGCTTGCGGCTGAAGGTCCGCAGGTACATGAGGTCCTTTTCATGGGCGGCGTCGCTATTGCCGCCGATAAGGTCGTAGCCGCGGGTAAAGGCGGCATCCTCGATTCCCCTGACCAATTGTCCATAGAATGGGTTCGTAATATCGTAGACGAGATAAGCGAGCGTCCGCGTCCGCTTCGTGACGAGACTTTGCGCCGCATGGTTGGGCTCAAAGCCGAGCTTCGCGATAGTCTCGAGGACACGCTCGCGCGTTTGCGAAGTGACAAGGCTGCTACCGTTTATCACGCGCGAGACTGTTTGAGTAGAGACTTTCGCGTGCTCCGCGACTTCACGAATAGTCGGGCGATCCATTTTACCACCGATAGCGAAACTTGATTGTTAACGCTAACATTAAGATTAATTGCAATTTCTTTCGAAATTTCACTATTCTATAGAAATGTTAGCGTTGACATTGGATTATTAAACCAAGTCTTGGAGTCTGTCAAACTTTTTCGCAAAAACATGATGCGTCTGCCCGCGCCGCCGGCAGGCAAGGTCTCAGGCCAAAATATCGATTCCCTTCGACGAAGGATTGCGGGTAATCGCGAAGAAGTGCTCGGGGCAATTGGGGCCGCAATAGTGGTCGCCGGAGGAGGCAGTGACGGCACCAGCCAACTCGCCACCGCTCGGACGGATGGCGCCCGAGGAGGTCTGCGGACTCGCGAAGAGCCGCTGAACCTGTGGACTTAGAGGGAAGCCTAGCCCTTCGCTAGTCATACTACAAGTATCCTTCGCTTGCGCCAAAAGATCAATGAAGCCGTCCTCAAGCGCGAATAAATTAGTTGCCTAAGTCAAGCATTATTTCTATTATTCTCTCATGCAACCAGATGCTCTGGAGGAAGCCGTCGGCGAGTTCCGCCGTTTCAACCGTTTCTACACAAAAAGAATCGGAGCCCTCGGGGACAAGCTGCTCGACAGTCCCTTCGCCTTGACCGAGGCGCGCGTGCTTTTCGAGCTCGCTTCCAGGATCGACGCGGGGGAGGAGACCCATGCCGTGGACCTTCGCGCCGGGCTCGGCCTCGACGCCGGCTACCTCAGTCGTATGCTGGGGCGCTTCGAGGCCATGGGCTTGATCTCGAGCCGAAGGGCGGCGGGCGATGGTCGGCGACGCATGTTGGCGTTCGAGCCCAAGGGCAGGGAGCTGTTCCGCGAGCTCGATGCGCGATCCGGTCTCGACGCCGCCCGAACGCTGTCCTCGCTCGGCGAAATGGACCGCGCTGCGCTAGTAGCGGCGTTCCGGAAAGTGGAGCGAATCCTAGGGGACGGGTCCGCGCGCAGACCGGTCCCGATCTTGCGCGAGCCGGCTCCCGGCGATCTTGGCTGGGTCGTCTGGGCCCACGCCGAGATCTACGCGCGCGAGTACGGCTGGGGATCCGCTTTCGAGGCCGTCGTCGCGCGGATCGTCGCGGATTTCGCATCGGGTCGGGATCCGCGGCGGGAGCGCGCGTGGATCGCCGTCGCCGAGGGGGAGCGTGTCGGCTCGATCTTCCTGGTCAAGGCCGACGAGGAGACTGCCAAGCTCAGGCTCCTCATCCTCGCGCCCGAGGCCCGCGGCCTCGGTCTCGGGCGACGCCTGGTCGATGAGTGCCTGGCCTTCGCGCGCTTGGCCGGATACCGAAGAGTGGTCCTGTGGACCAACGATTCGCTCGTCGCCGCGCGCTCCATCTATGCCAAGACGGGATTCGCCCTCGTCGCCAGCGAGCCCGAGACGGACTTCGCGCCCGGCACGATGAGCGAGACCTGGGAACTCCGCCTGTAACCGATGCAATACCTCGCAGAGAGCTGCGAGGTATTGTTCGCTCGGTAAGGGAATTTATTGTACGAGGGCCTCATACCCTGTACCTTGAAGCGTCGTGCGCAGCGAACCGCGGGGTATGAGTCCCTCCTCCGAGTCAAGGCAATTATTGATAAGCCCCGATCGACCATGGGACGGTCCTTGCAATCCCGTCCCTGTCGACACCCAAGTCGGTCCCCGACAGGGTCTCTCCGCCTTGAGTCACCGCCGCCGGCGTCGAAGACGTCAAATGCCAGTCCGTCGTGGTCCAGCCTGCAGCCGTCCAGGTCATTTGCTTGAAACTCGGGTTCGTCGAAACGTTATTGCCGGATCCCGGCAAGGAATTAACCGCGGATATCGCGGTGAGGTTGGCAGTCGTGGACTGTACATACAATGCATCCGGACAATTGTAGATGTCATTGTTTCGTAGTTCATTGGGAGAGGATGAAGCCCCCTGCTCGACGATTCCATATTGGGTTTGATTGAATATGATCCCGTGGTCTGAAAAGACTATATTGTCGTCTATCACCGGACTGCATGTGCTTACGGTTACTCCGATCGCAACAGAGCCGGCGGTAGTCGAGCCGGTCCCAGGATTGCCGATATCGATCGTGTTGCACTGAATAGTCGCCGATGAACTGACATTCCAAATTCCCGTCGATATGACTGAATCGCCCGATTGTCCGACCCCGGCATGGATGATGTTGTCGTAGATCTGGGCGATCGATCCGGCTTCGTTATCGATTCCCGTTACGGCGACGCAGCCGAGCCCGCCGTCGATGGAGTTACGCAATATCACGGCATTCGCGGCGTTGTTGTAGATGCCATAGGACGCATTAGGCAAGCCGGGGGTGCCGCCGATCGTATTGCCCACTATCCTCGGTGTTGATCCCGAATTGAAGATCCCCGTGGCCGAATTGCTTCCTTGCCCCCACGAGACCACGTTCGCCGTTATCAGAGCCGAGCCGTTATTGGTGAATATTCCGATCGAATCCAGGCCGACCCCCTCCATTGATCGTATTGTTCGCGACGACGGCGGAGGAGTTGTAAACGCCGACCGCCGTCGAAGTATCGGCGGTCCCGCCGTTGATGCTGTTGTCGCTGATGGTAGGGTTGGATGCGTTGCAGTACACCCCCAGCGACGTATTGCCCGAACCCCCGCCGCCTGTGATCGTGAACCCGTCGAGGAGCGTGGAGCTCGTCAGGTTTGTACCGCAATCGACCGCGCGCAATTTATTGCTCGACGCCGTGTTGCTCGTATCTTTAATAGCGGAGACGAACGTCGCAGGGCTTCGGTTCGACCAATTCGTCTGGTCGTAGCCACCCAGCAGCGAGATTCCGGGAGCCATCACGACCTGCGTGCCCGCTACGTAGCTCACGTTGTACTGTCCCTGCGCTACGTGCACCTCGGCCGACGAATAGTACTTGGCAGCCGACGCGATCGCGGACGTGATCGTCTTCTTCGGAAGATCCGGCGTGCCCGGATTGCTGTCCTTGCCGTCCAAGGCGCGAACGTACACTACTCCGTCGAGAACCCCGACCGTGATTACGATCGGCTGCGCACTGTAGCCTTGAGGATCCTTGCAATCGACGACCAGGACCTTGCCGCTGCCGGGACTCCAGAGAGTGAGGGGATTAACGGTCAGCGTATCGGAAGGATTGGACTTGGACGTCCACTTTCCCCCGTCGCTCTCGGGCGCCATCGTGCCCCCGAGGACCAAGGTCGAGGCGTTCATCGTCTTACTGAAGCTCACCACGATCGGCGTATTCCGGGCGATTCCGTTCCCGCTCAGCGCGGACGCACTCGTCTTAGCGGTCGAGTAATCCTTTACGACCTGCGCGAGCGTCGCCTGCATGGGATTCGCGCACGAGCAAAGAAGGAAAGGGCCTGTCATCACGGCGAAAGCGAGAATGAATGGCGATTTGATCACTATTGCTCCGTCGCCCATTGTATATCTGTCCTTCTCGCCAAAGTGTCCTGCGCACGCGCGCCGGTATTGACCCCGCTCTGCTGCCTTAGGTAGGGGAACTTATCGGTCGAACCAGGATCGCTCTTCTCGGCATAAGCTACGTACTTGTCGACTTGGGCCGCGTTGGCTAGCTCGTAGTTGACCCTGGCCAGCCCCACGAGGACCTTGCCGTTGCCTGGGGCTACCCTCTCCGCGCGTTGCAGAAATGCCAGCGCAGCATTAAAATCGCCTTGAATGAAGCGGATGTTGCTCAGATTCAGCATCGCCGGAACGTACTCGGATAGGTCCAGGGCGGCGAGGAACTGCGCCTCCGCCTCTTTTGTCTTCCCGTAGCGCGCATAGAGAACGCCGAGGTCGTTGCGCTCCTTCGCGGGCATCGCGATCTTCGCGATTCTGGCCGTCAGGTCCCTCACTTTACCGTCTATCTCGCCATCCACGAGCGCCGATATCTCGGGATCGTACGCGGCCCGCACCTCCGAGCGCGAAGGGTAGTCAATGGACGCGACATCGCTCGGCGCGCCGGACATATCGTACTCCGCCCAGCAATCATGGGACGGGTAGAAGGCCGCCTGCCCCGTATCATTATTCTCCTGCCACTCTCGGGCACCCTGCCGCCAGGCTTCGCCGAACCTGGAACCGAGCATCGTTACCTCGAGGGGCAGCCAAGTCTTGCCGTCCCTATAGATCAAGTCGTTCGCCGAGCTGAAGGTCGTCTTCGCCGCCTCGGGAGCCACGCCGAGCGACGCGGCGATGAAGATATGCCCGGGAATGGTGATGAAGGCGGTCTCAATACCTACGGACTCCAGCATTGACGACACGAGAATTGAAAGATCGCTGCAATCTCCTCCCTTGTAGGAGAGCGTCTGACCCGAGAAGGCCGCAAAATCGATTATTCGCGGATTGTCAGAGGCGTCCTTGTAGGTGGGAGTGTTGGGAACGATTACGTATTTGATGCCGTACGAGGACAGGGTCGTGAAGACTCCCAGCGCCATGCGGAGGTTCTGGTTCAGAGCCGCGGGCCCGGCGTCCCGCACCACGCCTGCGATGAGGTTCGAGAAGCGGAGCACTTCCGGGTCGGTAGGAGTCAGGAAGGACGCCACCTTGCGATCGTCGTCCCAACTGATCGCGTTGCGGTTGAAGATACGCACCGTGCAGTATGACAGCGACGTCTCTCGACGCCCGTTAATCGAGTACTCGGCGCGGATCTCGGCGTTGGCGAGCGCGCTTTGCTTCAGGTCGAGCGCTCTGCGCGATAGGAGGAGGCCGAGGTCGAGAGGCTCGCTGCTGCCGGGTCTTATCCGTCCCGGGATCTTGATCGTCGTAGGCGCGTCCATGAAGTCTTTCGCGAAGATCGACACGGCCACGTCGCTTATCGGGAAACGTTCACCGTTCGCCAGCACCGCGCTCCCCGGCGGCTTCTTCGCGTATTTCTTGTAAATGGACGGATAGAGGTCCTCGAATTGGATCTTCTCCAAGTATACCTTGCGCGTCAGACCCTCGAGGTGAAAGCTGGTGCCGATCGTCGCCCTGAGTCCGAGGTTCATGCCCACATACCATAGGAGATCGGCATCGACGCCCATACTCAAGCTCGGGCTCAGGTAGAAAGTGAAGCCGCCTCCGCCGCCGGCCGAGGGATCCCCTCCCTGTTGGTTCGGGTAGGCGAGGCCGGTGGGATCTACTGCCGTCTTGTTGAAAAAGCCGAAATATCCCCCCACGGAAAGATATCCGTACAATGAAAGCCGCGGGGCGATCTCCCAGGTCGCTCGCGGGCCTAGTCCGACCGAGATTATTGAAATCGATGAATCGGAAAGAGTCGGGAGGTAACTATATGCAAGGTCCGCCGAAGCGGATAGCCAGGGTAGGAAAGGCAGCGGAACGCTGGCCTTCATGTCCATTGCGCCGCCGAGGTTGAGCAGAGTGAAGCCCGACTGGATCGGGTACTCGATCCCAGGCGTCGCCGTGATGTCCATGAGAGAGAGGATCGATTCCCGGCCATCGGGCTGCTGCGGCGTTTGCGTCTGCGCGTCGATCGCCGACGATGTGCATGAAGACAGGAGGAGGATGAAGGCCGCGAATCGATGCATTATCTTCGCGCCTCGAGCTCGGTCGGAAGCGGCAATGCCTTTCCTTCTGCCGGAGAGAGTGCCTTGCTGCTTGCGGGATAATTGACCGGGACGGTCTGCTCGAACCCGGCCGTGACCGGAGTTCCAGGGAAGCTCTCCTGATTCGAGCTGCCGATGCCGACGACGAAGCCCGTCAAGCCGCCCGCGTTGAGCGTCGTATTCGTGATCTGCAATAGATTTTCATACATGGTGTTGATATAGAATACCAAGTAATAGTTACCATCTGAATAATGTATATAGGCGACATCGATTTGATTAAGCTGATCTCCTTGGAGAATGTCCGAAGAACTAGTCCACGGCAGCAAGGTGTTCCAATTACCGTTTTGTTTCTGGAGTACCTCGTAATACCCATTCGTCGATAAGAGAAATATAAAAAAGTTATTGGGATCGGTGTAGGAGAACAGGACTCCATACCCTGCAATTGATCCTGGCCCCCCTGCGTAGCCCGATATCTGGCCGGCAAGAAGCTCCAGCCCAGTGGTCACACTCGGGCTTGAACTGGTCAAAATGAGAGAGGATCCGGGAATCGTATAATACAGATAGCTGCCGCAGTTGCCGGGGTCGCTCGTCTTGAAGGATTCAAAGCCATTGGAGACGCCCCATATGGCCGCGAGGGTCGTCCCCCACTGGGCGCCGGAAAGCGCGCTGGAACCAGTGACATTCGTGGCCTGCACCTTATAATAGTACGTAGCCGAACTGGTCAGGTTAGCGTCAGTGAAGCTCGTGCTGCTTCCATTATAAGCGACAGTAGTAAAAGTCCCCGTGGAGCTCGTATCCCTGTAAACCTGATACGAGATCGCCCCGGAGGACGTCGTCCAGGAGACCACGAGGGAGGACGAAGTGGCGCTTCCCACCGTGAGCCCGGTCGGAGTCGTGGGAGCGTTGCCGCCTGCCAAGGTCCTTCCCGATACTGCGCCGGAAAGCGCGCTGGAACCAGTGACATTCGTGGCCTGTACCTTATAATAGTACGTAGTCGAACTGGTCAGGTTAGCGTCAGTGAAGCTCGTGCTGCTTCCATTATAAGCGACAGTAGTAAAAGTCCCCGTCGAGCTCGTATCCCGGTAAACCTGATACGAGATCGCACCAGAGGATACCGTCCAGGAGACCACAAAGGAAGACGAAGTGGCGCTTCCTACCGTGAGTCCGGTCGGAGTCGCCGGAGCGCTAGCTCCGCTGCCTAGTGTGGTTCCCGGAACCGCGCCTGACAAGGCGCTCGTCCCATTTTGATTTTTCGCCAGACACTTATAATAGTAGGTCGTCCCCGGGATTAATCCAATGTCCGCATAAGCTGTGGAAGGGCCGTTGTATACTTGAGTCGAGAACGAACCTGAAGGACTCGCGTCACGGTAGCAAATATAGCCATCCGCGCCGTCGGAGCTGTTCCAGGATACAGTCAGGCTTGTCGCAGTGGGGCTGCCGACGCTCAGTCCTGTCGGAGTCGGCGGTGCGCCGCTGGTTGTTCCTCCCGGTATGGCGCATCCCAGGATAATGAGCTCAACGACCGATATGGATAAGAGAAGCGGTAATCTGAAGTAATTGGCTCGTCTACTCATGCGGCTGCCTCCCGATCGTTATCGAATGATTTTCATATTCGCTTTTCATGGTTCCCGAAGCATCCGCGACGCACAAGGAAGGAATCATCGTATATCCTCTCCCCAGGTCGTCGTTCCCTTCCTTTCTCGAGAACCTCTTCGGCATCTCGCCAGTATATCCGGTCCCGGCGATGCGGGGGCTTCCTCGCCGCTTCAATCATGTCGGGTAAAGGCTCAAAAGCATGCCCGAAAGGCTACGGAGGTGATATAGTGCTACCAAGGAATTATGACGAAATCACTCGGGACCGATTTCGATTTCAAAAACGCCGCGGGGGAGATCGCGGGCTTGCGCATATTCGACGAACCCGCGATCGAGGACCGGGTGCCCCTGCCTCCCCTCTTCGGGGAAGGTACGCTCACTACCATCGCCAGCCGCCCCGATATCGGCATCATGATCGTCAGGCACCGTCCTTCCCAGGAATCGATCATCGTCGATACGCGGATTCCCGTGCCGATGATAAAGATGGGCTATGCGATGCAGGCCCGATCCTGCTCCGCGTGGCTGGACGGCTTCTCGAAGCCCGAGCCCGTATCGAGCGGCAGCCTCTGCGTCTCCTCGCCGACCTCTGTCATCCGCTTCAAGGACGCCGACTCCGCCGATTTCGATTTCCTCACCCTCACGATGGGTTGCGACTTTATCCTCGGGCTCGTCGAGGAATACGGCGAACGCCTCTCGCCCGACTTCGAGCGCCTACTCCGCGAGCCGGGGGGCGAGCCCTCCCTCATCGTCTCGACCTTCGGTTGGGAAGCCAGGGGGGCGGTCGAGAAGATCCGCAACCGAGGATACGTCGGGGCTCCCGGTCGGCTCTACGCGGAAAGCGCGACTCTGGAGCTCGCGGCGATCTCGCTTCGCGGCCTCATCGGCTCCGAAGACGGCGGGGCTCGCAACAAGGCCTTCTCCGCTAGGGACGCGAAGCGGATGCGCGAGGCCGGAGAGCTCCTCGACGGCCGCTTCATCCATCCCCCTTCGATCGCCCAGCTCGCGCGGGAGCTCGGCGAGAGCGAGGCGAAGCTCAAGCGGGACTTCAAGCGCGCGCACGGCATGGGTGTCCACGAGTACATAGTCGCCAGGAGGATGGACTACGCGAAGCAGCGGATCCTCGAGGGCGAACTCAGCGTCAAAGAAGCCGCCTTCATCGTCGGCTACAAGAGCCCGAGCCATTTTTCGGAGGCCTTCGCGCGGCGCTTCGGCTTCAGTCCCGGTAGCAGGTCTCGTCGTTAGAGCGTCCGGCTTTTTCCCGGATCCTCTCCATGCTCCCGAAGCATGCTTCTTCGAGCCGCAAGAGCCCCTTCTTGGAATAAAATGGAATAATGCCCGGGCGCCGGGCCCGCCAGCTTGACCGTCCTTGTCTTTCTGCTTCGATCAAGCCTCGGCGAGCCCCGCTCAATCCTTGCTTCGATACCCCAGAGTCTGGCCGAAGAGCACGCGCTGATCCGCGCGCAGATTCAGCGTCTTGGAAAGCTCGGGCTTGTTGCAATTGTGGAACCAGGCCCCGAGGCCCTGGGAAGCTGCGAAAAGGTAGACATTGGCCGCTATCAGACCCGTATCGACATAATAATAGGCCTTCTGGGTCTCGAGGTCGTTCAGACCCGGTTCCTGATATCCGGCCTTGCCGAACTTCGCGACATCGACCACGTAGATGAGACGGACGGGCGCCTGGGCCCCCATCTGCCCCTGGCCCTTTCCGAGGGCCAAGACCCGGAAGTCTCCCGCCGCCACCGGCGAGAGTCTGTGCGGGATCGGCTCGTAGAGGTAGATGCCTTCCTTCAGCGCGACATAGACGTCGATCTCCTGGGAATTGCTGGCCGAGGCCGCGGTTATTCCCGGAATGTCGAAGGGCCCCTTCGTCCGGTTCAATCCGCAGGCGCACCAGAGGAGATTCGACAGCATCTGCGCGGACAGCTTCCTGTCGCCGATGGATCGCGTGGTCCTTCTTACCCGAAGCGCCGCGAATACCGATTTGTCGCGGCCGGGGGTGGGCTTCGGAAGCGCGATGGTCTTCAGCTCGCTTGGTCCTTCTGTCGTCTTAGCCATTTGATCACTCCTCCTCTTTAAGGAAGCTTCAGTAATCGCTCGGCGTTGCCATGAGCGATCTTCTCGAGGTCCGTGCCGGGAATCGGAGCCGAGTCGAGCAGCGCCCGTCCCGCGGCGTTGGGGCTATAGGGATAATCCACGGCAAAGAGGATGCGCTCGGCGCCGAGGACCGAGAGCGCGCATAGAAGAGGGTGTACCGTGAAATACCCGCTCGTCGTTATATGGAAGTTCGCGCGGAAATAGTCGCTTACCCTACGCTGCAGGTGGGGGGCCGCCCGGCTCAGGAGGATGTCGGAGCGGGCGAGGCAATAAGGGATGAATTCGCCCATGTGGCCGATGATGACCTGCAGTTTCGGGAAGCGGTCGAACACGCCGGCCACGATGAGCCTGAGGCTGTGGAGACCCATCTCGGCGTGCCAGCCGTAGCCGCTGATGGAGAGGGCGTGAGCGACAGCATCAGGGAGGCCCCCGTAATAGGCCTGGTAGACCTGGGCGGGAGGGGGCGCGGGATGGAGATAGATCGGGGCGCCGAGCCTCTCGGCCGCGGCCAAGACCGGCTCGAATCGCGGATTGTCGAGGAATTGCCCCTCGGTGGTCCCGTCGATCATGGCACCGACCAGACCGAGTCTGGCCACGCATCGCTCCAGCTCGACGGCAGCCCCTTCCGGGTCCAGCAGCGACAGGGCGGCGAAGCCGGCGAAGCGGTCCGGCCGCCGACGCACCGCCTCCGCGAGGACATCGTTCGAGCGTCGCGAGAGATCCTTCGCGCCGGCTGCATCCGATCCGGGCGCCGCGTCGACGGCGGAGAGGGAGAGCACCTGCATGTCGATGCCCGCCGCGTCCATTTCGGCGAGCCTTCCTTCGCCCAAGTCCGCCAGCTTCTTTCCGACTTCGGCCATGTATTGACCGACGGGCCCCGCGATCGGACCCGCGACGGTAGTCGCGTTCGCGACCGAGAAGTGCTCTTCGATGGCTATGGTCTTCATGACTTCCCTCCAGCCCGCCCGAAGCGGTTATGATGGACGAAGTCCCCAACCTCGCGCCGAACCCGCAGATAACCGGCGGAGGGCGTCGATGCAAGGAAATAGCCCAGCCTGATGGCGTAGACGAGGACGAGGGACTCGGGGATGCCCAGGATGCGCTTGACCTCTTTTTCGACGCCGGCTCCCGCGTAGGAGCTGACGACGTGGAAGCCGATTCCCAGGGACGCGGCCATGAGCCACATGTTCTCCGTCGCGCAACCCAGGCTGATGACGCCCAGGAAGTCGCCTTCGGAGGCGGGCGCCCTCCTCTTCGGATCGTAGACCATGAAGAGCATGGTCGGACTCGTCGGCAAGGGTCTCGCGGCGGCCTTCATTTCATCAGCGGTGGCCTTCGGATAGCTCCAGGCCGGAGGGAACCTCGTGGCCAGGACCCCGACCTTCCTTCTCTTCAGTTCCTCCTCGGTGAACGAGAGCTGAGCCCGGTTTTCCTCGATGAAGTCCATGGAGAGCGGATTCTTCAGTTTGGTCAGAGCCACGAGAAGCTCCGGATCGTCCACGGCGACGATCTCGAAGTTCTGCATATTGTGGGCCGTGGGAGCCCAGCGTCCGGCTTCGAGAATCAGCTCCAGGTCGCCGGCCGAGACGGGCCGGCCGGGATCGAACGGGCCTCTCGCGGACTGTCTGTCCCGGATCAGCTCGAGAATGTCCGCCATCTTCATACCCCCTTCACTCGCCGGCTTCGAACCATGACGTGGTTCCCGCCTGGCAATCGTAGAGCCTGAACTCGACGATCCTGTAATCTTGGACGCCCGCGATCTTCATGGGGTCTCCGTCGAAATAGGCTTCGACCTCCCGCGCGGAAGCGCCCTTCATCAGGATTACGCCTCCCCCGCCTGCCGCCTTCGGGCCCGAGACCAGGATCCAGCCTTCGGCGAAGCCCTTGTCCAGGTATCGTTGGTGCTCCCTGATGAGCCGCTCGAGCTCCGTCTCGCCTACCGGAGAGGGATCGCGAAAGACACTCTCGATCATGAAGTATTCCATGGGCGTCACATCTTCAGGACCGAGCGGAAATGCACCTTCGCCGTCATCATCTTCTCGTAGGCGAGGGCCGCCTGCTCGAGGGGAAAGACCTCGACCATGGGAACGATGCCCGCGAGGATGCTGAAATCGATGGCGTCCCCGACCTCCCCGGCCCCCGAGCCGACGATGGACCGCCCGCCGCCGATGAGCATTCCGGGCGCGATCTGGAGCATATCCCGAGAGGCGCCGACGATGACCGCCTGACCGTTGCGCCCCAGTGCGCCGACAAGCTCGGAGACGGCCTTTGCGTTGGGGGCGGTGCACAGGATCACCTTCGCCCCGCCCAGGCGCCGCAATTCCTTCACGGGGTCGGTCGAATCCGTGTCGATATACTCGTGCGCGCCGAGCTGGAGCGCCAGAGCCTTCTTGTCGGTGCCTCGGGACAATGCCACAGTCCTGAACCCCATCTTCGCCGCGAACTGCACCGCCAGATGTCCCAGGCCTCCGAGGCCCTGGATGGCCACGAGATCGCCCGCCTTCGCGTTGCTGCTTCTCAGCGCTCCGAAGGTGGTCCGTCCCGCGCACAGGAGCGGGGCCCCGGCCACCGGATCGAGCTCGGCCGGAATGCGGAGGGGAACCTCCGAGCGGGCCACCATGTACTCGGCGTAGCCGCCGTCGGTCGAGATGGCCGTGGTCATCGAGTTCTCGCAGGCCCAGAAATCGCCTCGCCTGCAGGCGGCGCATTTGCCGCAATGTCCCCCGTGCCAGCCTACGCCCACCCTCTCGCCGATCCGAAAATCGCCTACCGCCGGTCCGAGCTTCGCTATCGTCCCGATCACTTCGTGCACGGGAATCCTGGGATACTCGATCCCGGGAAATGTGCCGTCCTTGACGATGGCATCGCCGTGGCAGACCCCGCAGGCTTCCACCTTGATCAGCACTTCTCCCGCTTTCGGCTCGGGAATCTCCCGCTGCACGAGCTCGAACTCGCCTCCGGGCCTGCCCACCTGCGCGGCTCTCATAGTCGCCATGTGCTTCTCCTCCCGCCTTCGCTCTTGGATGGGGCCGCTGCCGAGCGCCCTCTACCGCCGGTGATCGAGACAGTGTCGCCCGATTCTTTCATACGAGGCGGCTTCCTCACTGTCTCGAGGGAAACATGTTCCTTGCGTTCGAGTAATACTTGTCGAACACCCTGTACACCGTGGCGATATCGTCTTTCGACACGCCTACCGCGATGAAATTGGCCCACTCGACCAGGACATTACGAATTACCGCGGAGCTGTCCCTGCCCTTCGCGGTCAATGAGACCAGATAGGAGCGAGAGTCCTCCGGGTCCACTTCCCGGGAGACATAGCCCAGCTCGACCAGCCGGGCGACCGCCCTCGTCGTATGCCCGTTGTCGACCAGGACAGCGCGACTCAAGTCCTGCATCGAGACCATGTCATTTTCGGACAGCTCCAGGATGAAATAGAACAAACCGCTGCTCAGGCCGATGCTCTTCAGCCGCTCGTTTATGAAGGCTTGTGCCATGCGGACTACCTTATTAATGACGAGGTTCGGCTCGCTTATCATCCGTCAGGACTTCCTTCCGAATTGCTTGACTTATCAAGTATAATGAGCATTTTACTTGATAAGTCAAGCAAAATACCGGCAAACCGCCCACTTACCCGCGGGATACGGAGTCGTCAGCCGCCGAAGGTGGCCACGGTCTCCTTAAGGAGCCGCCGAATCGGGAGTCCCTGCGGGCAGATACCCTCGCACTGACCGCACTCGGTGCATGCCCCGCTCTTGCCCGCGATCCTGGTATAGCCGGTGAGCCATGGATCCTTCGTATCCCACATCGAAGCGGCATTTAAGGAGGCCAAGAGCTCCGGAATTTCCACGCCCTGCGGGCAGGGCTGGCAATACCGACAGGCACTGCAGTCGGCCTTCATACGCGCCCGCAGCGCGGCGCGCGCGGCGCCGTACACTTCGAGCTGCTCCGCCGTCAGCGCGCCGGGGACGGCCGCGTCCGCGACCCGCAGATTCTCCTCGAGCTGGGCTGGATCGTTCATGCCCGACAACAGGAGGCTGACGCCGCCCTCGTTCCACACGTAGCGCAGCGCCCACTCCGCCGGGCTCCAGGCCTCGCTTCGCTCGTCGAAGACGGCCTTCATCTCGGGAGGCAGGTTCCTGGCGAGACGCCCGCCCTTGAGCGGCTCCATCACCACGACGCCGACGCCTTTCTCCGTGGCATAGCGCAGGCCCGAGTAGCCGGCCTGGTACTCGGTATCCATGTAGTTGTATTGCAGTTGACCGAAGGCCCAACCGTCGTACTCGTCGATGATGCGCGGGAAGTCCTCTTTCCGTCCGTGGAAGGAGAAGGCCGGAAAGCGGATCAGGCCGCGCGAGCGGGCGCCGTCGAGGAACTCCCGCACGCCGAGATCCCGCATTCGGTCCCAGGCGGCTCCGTCGAGACCGTGCACGAGGTAGAAATCGATATGGTCGGTCCGCAGCCGCTCGAGCTGGCGCTCGAGGAAGCCGTCCATGTCCTCCCGGGCGCGGATGATCTGCTGCGGCAGCTTCGTCGCGAGCTGGACCAGGTCGCGGCAGCCGCCCGAGAGGGCCCGGCCGACGAAGGGCTCGCTCTGGCCCGCCTGCCCGAAGGCGGTGGCGTGATAGAACCACGCGGTGTCGACGTAATTTACGCCCGCTTCGATCGCGTCGCGCAGGAGCCGGGTCGCGGCCTCCTCGTCGATCTTGTCCGGGGAGCCCGAGGTGGGCAGACGCATGCAGCCGAAGCCCAGCGCCGAGACTTCGATGCCCGTTTTCCCGAGAACGCGATAGTTCATCCTAGATCCCCCATCCTAGCTTTTCTCCCACAGCCGCGCCCCGAGCGCCTGCTTCAATTCCAGCTGGCTCAGGAACTCGCGGTAGGTGGCGCTCAGGTTGTTGAGCTTCGCGAGCTCGATCGATGTCTGGGAGTCGAGGTACTCGAGGTTCGTCCCCACGCCGATGTCGTACTGGACCTTGGCCATGTTGAGGGCTTCCTGGGCCTGAGCGAGCTGGGCGAGAGAATTGTCGGTCTGCTCGTGGCTCGAGGCGACGTCCTGGAGGGCCTGGAGTACCTGGGTCGTCACCGTCCGTCTGAGCGCGTCAGTGCCGCTGCGCGCAGCGGCGAGCTTCGCGTCGGCCTCAGCGCTGCGCCGCTCGGTGAGGAGGCCGTCGAATACCGGGACGCTGACCATGAGACCGAAATCCCAGTTGAAGAGCATATTATTCACGTCGGCATTGGTGAATGTAAGGATGCCGTTCTTGATGCCGGCCTCGGCGTGAGTCGAGATCGTGGGCATGTGCCCGAGCTTGGCGAGGCTCAAGGCCAGCTGGGCCTGCTTCTCGGAGGAGAGGGACTGCGCGATGTCCGGCCGCTGGCCCATGGCCGCGGAGAGGGCGGCCAGCGCGTCGCCCGGAACCGGCGCGAGCGAGAAATCCCCCTGTATGTCGAAGTCCTCGCCGGGCCCGAGACCCATGAGCTCCTTGAGCGCTATCCTCTGCTTCTCGTATTGGCCCTCGGCGTCGATGCGCTGGCTCTTCACCGAGGCGAGCCGCACCTGGGTGGTGAGGACGTCGTAGTGGGTCGAGGAGCCGGTCTCTTCGCGTTTCTGGGTGTCGCTGAGGTGCTGCTCGAGGGTCGCGAGCTGCTCGTCCAGGACCTTGATTTCGGAGCGCAGGAAGAGGGCCGAATCGAAGACCTGGGCCGTCTGGAAGGCTATGCTCGTCTTGATCTGGTCGATGCCTATGCCCGCGGCGTCGACGCCGTTCTCGGCGAGCTTGACCTGGAGCTCGCGCTTCCCGAAATCGTAGACGAGCTCGCTGGCCCCGAGGTGGAAATCCAATGCATTTTGGGGCGCCAGCGCGGCCTGGATGTCGGGCCCATGGAGGGCGGACAGATCGATCGCCATACCTTCCTGCGGCCAGAGGTAGACGTAGGAACCCTCGGCCGAGACGTTCGGCAGGTAGGCGCTCTTCGCCTCCTCCTCCTTGGCGCGGGCGGCCGCAACGCTCGACTCGGCCTGGAGGATCAGGGGCTGGTTGGAGACCGCCTTGGCGATGACGTCGTCGAGACCGAGGGCGGGCGCCGCCGCGCCCTGGGCGCCGGCGAGCCGCGATGCCGCGGCGAGGGCCGTCAGCGCTATCAATGTCTTAAGTTGCATCACATACCTCGTCGATTTGACTTGAATCGGATCAGTCGACCATCACCGGTTTCGGCGCGCCCGCCTGTCTGTGGCTCTCCTTGAGGAGGAGGACCGGGATGACGGCGGCGGAGGTCACCAGCGCGGCTATCGTGAACACGTCGCCCACCGCGGCGACGAAGGCCAGCTTCCCGAGCCGCTCCATGAGGAGGGCCTGGGACTTGGACATAGCCGAGCCCGCGGTTCCGCCGGTGGAATCGATCGCGAAGCGCGCGAGCCGCGCCATGACTCCGTTGAAGCTCGGGTTGTAGAGGCTCACCGCCTGGCCGAGCGAGCCTATGTGGAACTTCACCCGCGTGGTGAGCATGGTGCCGAAGAGGGCGATGCCGAAGCTGCCCCCGATCTGCCTGAGGATGTTGGTGAGTCCCGAGGCCTGCGCCATCTTCCGCTGCGGGATCTGGGATATCGACACCGCCGAGAGGGGCGCGAAGATGAAGCCCATGCCGAAGCCGCGCATGCAGATGGGGATCATGACCTGGCCTATCTCGGAGAAGAGCGAGAGGTAGCGGTTCACGAAGAGGCTCGCGGCCATGAGCAGGAGACCGAACATGATCGGGACACGGGCGCCGATGCGGTCGTTGATGGCTCCCGCGATGGGCGCGGAGATGGCGGTGAGCACTCCCATCGGAAGGAAGACCAGGCCCGCCTGCAGCGGCGTGTAGCCGAGGGAGGACTGCAGGTAGAGAGGGAGGAGGAAGGTCGAGCCGAACATCCCCAGCCCGAAGATGAAGAGCACGAGGTTCCCCAGGGCGAAGTCGCGATCCTTGTAGAGGCTCAGGTCGATGAGGGGGTGCTCGACCCGCATTTCGACGACGAGGAAGGCGACGAGGCCGACGACCGAGGCGCCGAAGCAGCATAGGATGAAGTTCGAAGTCCAGCCGTCGGTGTTCCACGCCGCGTTGCCGTCGGCGAGGGCCAGGTTGAGCCCGCAGAGGAAGACGGTCATGCCGATCAGCCCGAGGACGTCGAAGGAGCGGCTCTTTTCGCTCTTGTGCTCGCGCAGGACGATGAAGCCGGCCAATAGGGCCAGGATCCCGACGGGCACGTTGACGTCGAAGATGGTGTGCCAGGAGTAGTTGTCGATCAGGTAGCCGCCGATCGTGGGCCCGAGCGAGGCCGACGCGGCCGAGGAGATGGACCAGAACCCGAGGGCGACGCCGCGCTTCTCCGGCGGGAACTCGCGCGTGATGAGCGTCATGCCCACGGGCATGATCACGCCCGCGCCCAGGGCCTGGAGGACCCTGAAGAAGATGAGGCTCGACATATCCCATGAAAGGCTGCAGAGGAAGGACCCGAGCGTGAAGAGGAAGACTCCGCCGAGGAAGGTGAACTTGTAGCCGACGTGGTCGGCGAGCCAGCCCGATGCCGGCAGCATGACCCCGAAGGCGAGCATGTAGGCCGTCAGGACCCACTCGGTGATGTCGGTGGAGACGCCGAAGGCGACCGTGAGCTTGTTGAGCGCCACGTTCACGATCGTGGAGTCGAGGACGCCCATGAAGGTGGCGATGCAGGTCGCGAGGAGCACGAGCCAGGGATAGCTGGAGTGTCCCGGCTGGAGCGAGGGCGTCGCGGCTACGAGCCTCTCGCGCATGCGGGATATGCTTGAGAACATGGTATTACCTCGCGCCGGTCACGACGCGCACTTCGGCCGACAGGCCCGGCACGAGAAGCGGATCGGCCTTGGGATCGGCCGCGCCGGGGTCGGATAGGACGATCTTCACCGGGACCCGCTGGGTCACCTTGGTGAAGTTGCCCGTGGCATTGTCGGGCGGGATGAGGGCGAACTCCGAGGCGGTCGCCGTGCCGATGCTCTCGACCTTCCCGGTGAATTTGTGGCCGGGAAAGGCGTCGACCTCGACGGTCGCCGGGTCGCCCGGCTTGAGGGAGCGGATCTGGGTCTCCTTGAAGTTCGCCTCGACCCAGAGACTGTTGAGGTTGTAGAGCGTATAGATGGGCTGGGCCGGCTGCACGATGTTCCCCGGCATGGTCCACTTCTTGGCGACGACGCCGTCGATGGGCGATTGGATTATCATATGGGCCAGATTGGTCTCGACCGTGGAGTATTGGGCCTCGGCCATCTTCTGCTGGGCCAGCGCGATCTTGCACTGGGTCTGGGCCGACGAGAAGGCGATGGCGAGGTGGTCGTACTGCTCCTGGGGAATGATCTTGGCCTTGAGCTGGGCCGTCGCCCGATCGAGGTCGCTCTGCGCCTGACCGAGTTTGACCTGGGCCAGGTCCACGTTCTGGGCGGCGAACTCCTTGTTCGCGATCGCCTGGCTCTCCTGGGCCCTGAGCGTAAGATCGTCGAGCTTGACGAGAGTCTGCCCCTTGGCGACGTGGTCCTGCTCCTCGACGGTCAGGGTGACGATCTGTCCCAGGGTCTGGGCGCTCACCACGATCTGGTCGCCGCGGATCGCCGCGTCGTCCGTGGCCTGCGAGCCCCCGTTCGCGAAGAGGAAATAGGCCCCTCCCGCGGCGGCCACGAGGACGATGACGAGGATGACCAGCCCTCCCTTCCCTTTCTTCTTCGGGTTCGCGCCTCCGTTATCTCCCATGGCCGCCGCCTCTTGAGCGGTGTTCCTAGTGTCCGACATGTCGATCCTCCGTCCTTATTTGCGTTCGATCTCTTTGAACATGCTTACGACCGCTTCCAGCCCCCGTCTCAGGGCCGCCAAGTCCTCGATGCCAATGTCGCGGAGCTGCGCGCTCGGCCAGTTCTGCGGACCGACGAGCTTCTCGAGCAGGGCTCGGCCATCCCGCGAAAGCCGGATCATCGCCCTGCGCCGGTCCGAGGGGTCCTCGGCCCGCTCGACGAGATCTGCCTGCACGAGCCGCTCGACGAGATAGCTGGCGGTCGATTCGCCCACGCCGAGATGCTCGGCGATGCAGCCAACCGTCGAGGAGTCGGATTGCGACACGACCACCAGCATCTTGAATTGGGGCAAGGTGAGCTGGAGGTCCATCCAGGCCGAGGTCGTCGATCTTCCGCGCGCTTTCCACACTTCGTGGAAGAGATCTACGATCTCGTCCACGAGGGAATCGAGGTCCTTCGCCCGGTCGCTTGTAGGCATGGGACAAAGATGCTGAATATGTTCGATGATGTCAATATAATTGAGACGCTTAGATAAATTGAGCTTACAAGTATAAAACCGTCCTCCCGGGCGGCGCTAGGACGACAGTTCCCGCTCCGCCTCTTCCATAAAGGCGGCCAGGCTGGCGGCGTCGGGGAAGACCGCCCGGAACGAGGCCGGCCCGCCCCCGCCCTTGCCGCCTGTCCGATCGAGGCAGGGCTTGAGCCGCTCGCCGAGCCGCTCTCTGGGCTGGGAGGAGAGGACTTGGACCGTGCGATCCGGCAGCGAGGCCAGGAGGGCCGCGAGGCCCAAGCCGGCGAAAGCCTTCGCGGACAGCATGAGGGAATCGGCCGACCGATCCTCGTAGCGGCGTACGACGAGGCGCGGTCTGTCCGTCGGAGCACCGCCCTCGGGCGCTCGCGCCTCGGGAGCGGCCGCGGCCTCGGCGGCGGCGCGCTCCCGCTCGAGGGCGCCGAGCGCCAGCTCGAGGGCCCTGCGCCTCTCGGCCTCGCGCGCCGCGGCTTCGGGCAGCTCGGCCACCGAGCTGCCGAGGGCCCGCGCGGCGTCCCGCGAAATGCGCGACACCGCGCGGTAGTCGGAGGCAGCGCGGCCACCGGCGACGAAGGACAGCCGCGTCATGCCCTTGTACTTCTCCGTCCCGAGAATCCGCACGAGGCGCAGCTTCCCCGTCGAGCTCAGGTGAGTCCCGCAGCAGGGCGTGTAGTCTATCCCGTCTATTTCGACTATCCGCACGACCTCCTCCCCGGCGGGGGGGCGTTTGCGCAGCGGGAAGGAATCCGGGTCCTCGGGCGGGCAGGAATGGACGCGGATCGGATAATCGTCGGCGATGATCCCCTCGACGAGATCCTCCGCCGCCGCCAGGTCCTCGTCGGAGATGGCGAGGACGTCGAAGTCTATGAGGCAGCGCTCCCGGCCCAGGTGCACCGAGACGGTCGGGGCGCCCATGAGTCGCATGAAGGTCGAGGACAAGAGGTGCTGGCCCGAGTGCGCCTGGGAGTAGTCGAGGCGCCGCCCGCCGTCGACGCGCAGGCGCACGCGATCGCCCGCTCCGGCCGCCAGGGGGCGGGCCAGGGTGTGGAGGATGCGGCCTCCGGTCTCCGTAACGGCCGTCACGGAGACTTCGTCGCCGCCGGCGAGGGGTGAAACGCTCCCCAGGTCGCAGCTCTGGCCGCCCCCCTCGGGATAGAATATCGTCGCGTCGAGCTCGAGCGCGGGAGCATCGGGCGGACCCGACAGGGCGAGCACCCTCGCTTCGGTCTCGAAGAGCTCGGGTCGCGAGTAGTACAGCTTCTCCGTATTCGGCATGCCGCATTGTAGCGCAAGGGCGGAGCCTTGGAATATACTTTCCGTCTGGGAGGCGCGAGGGGATGAGCGACGAAATCATATCGCGGCGGGGCGAGACCGACTTGATAAGGGAGGTCTTCGTCTACGCCCACCGCTTCATGGGCTCAGTCTTCGTGTTCCGCATCGGGGCGAGGCTCATGGACACTCCGTCCTTTTCGGGACTGGTCAGCGACCTGGCCCTCCTCCACGAGAACGGCATCAAGATCATCCTCGTGCCCTCGGGCGGGGCGAGGATCGACGAGCTCCTCGCGATATACGGAATAGAGACCGAGCGCGCCGAGGGGCTCCGGATATCCACCCCCGAGGCGATGCCCCTCATCGAGATGGCGGCCTTCGACACGGCGACCCGGCTCATGAACCAGCTGGCGCGCAACGAAGTCGAGGCCGTGGTCGGCAATTGGGTGCGCGCCCGCTCCTATGGGGTCCGCAACGGCATCGACTTCCAGGCGACGGGCATGGTCGACAAGGTCAACGTCGAGCTCATCCGCCGCTCGATCGAGGACGACTTCGTGCCCATTCTCCCCTGCATCGGCTGGAGCGCCATCGGCGAGCCTTACAATATCTCCTCGATCGAGCTGGCCACCGAGCTCGCGGTCGGCCTCAAGGCGCGCAAGCTCTTCTTCCTTACCGACGGCGAGCTCTTCGCCTCCGAGGACATACGCCTGCCCGTCGAGGGGGTCGCCTCGCGCGACGGGATGGTGAGCCGCCTCACCGTCCAGGCGGCCGAGCGGACGCTCGCCGACAATCCCGAGGCCCTCGGCCGGGCCGAGCGCGACATGCTCGCCCACTCCATCACCGCCTGCCGCCACGGCGTCGAGCGAGTCCACTTCCTCGACGGCGGCATGGAAGGAGTCCTGCTCAAGGAAGTCTTCTCGACCCTCGGCTCCGGCGCCATGGTGCACGCCGATCCCTTCGAGAACATCCGGCCGATGCTGGAGGAGGACATACCCGAGGTCCTCCGCATCATGGAGCCGCTCATCGAGCAGGGCAACCTCGTGCGCAGGACGGACGGCGACCTCCAGCGCGAGTGCGCCGACTACGCGGTCTTCGAGACCGACGGCACGATACGGGGCTGCGGCGCGCTGCACCGCTACGGGAGCGGGCGCGCCGAGATAGCGGCGCTCGCCGTGGACGAAAGCTACAGCCACCTCGGCATCGGCCACCGGATGGTGGGCTACCTCATCGAGGCGGCCCGGAAGGCCGGTCTCGCCGGGGTCTTCGTCCTGACGACGCGCACCTCCGACTGGTTCCTGAGCCTGGGCTTCTCGCCCGCGACGGTCGCCGATCTCCCCGAGGACCGCCGCCGGAGCTACGATCCCGCGCGGAAGAGCAGGATATACAAACGGGACCTGGGGCCGAGCCCCATACTGGGCTTGGCCGGAAGCCGGCCGGAGCTGACTCTCGAGTGAGCGGAGCCTCATGAAGCCCGCAGGGCGCTCGGGCCTGCAATGACCTCGTAAGGAATTCGACAGGGACTCTTAAGAAACAAATCCCCGCGCGCATTGTATTTTACTCGTAGATCACGACCAGGAGGTCAGATTTGAAACGCTTCATCCCGATTCTCTTCGCACTCCTCATTCCCGCGACGATGTTCGCTCAAGCCAGGAAGGTCGACGAAAACGCCCTTCTCAAGAATCTCGGGCTGAACGACACTCAGGTTTCCCAGGTTCTGGCGCTCCAGAAATCGACCCGCGAGACGACCCATGCGGATCTCACGCACATTCGGCTCATCAAAGCGCAGATCGACGAAGCCCTGCTCGCGGCCAACCCCGACGAGCAGGCGATCAACGCTCTGATCGACAAGAAGGGCCTGCTCAGGACCGATATCGAGAAGAATCGGCTCTCGGCGCGGCTCCAGCTCCTAAAGATCGTAGGGCCGGACGACTTCTCGAAGATCGCCATGTTCATGAGGGAACGAAGGCAGCGCCGGTTCCAGGAATGGCGCGACGAAGGGCGATTCGACCGACAGGGCTTCATGCCCGAGGGCGGAGCGCCCGCGATTCAGTAAAGGAATACCCTCCGCCTCCCGCCCCCTCGTCCCGCTTGTCAGGGGGACGGGGGGGCGGCATTATAAAGAATCGGGAGGCGGCCATGGACAGCGCACAGCGCATCGCCCGGGAAATCCTGAAAGTCGCGGACATCGAAGTGAACGGGGAGCGTCCCTGGGATCTCCGCGTGCGCAACGCCGATTTCTTCGGCCGCGTCCTCGCCGGCGGCTCCCTCGCCCTGGGCGAGTCCTATATGGACGGCTGGTGGGACAGCGACCGGCTGGACGAGCTCATCGCGCGCATCCTCTCGAACGATGTCCAGCATATGGTCCGGCCTTCGCCGCGAGTCGTCCTCCTCTGGCTGAAATCGCTGTTCCTGAACGCCCAGCGCAGGAGCCGGGCCTACAACATCGGCGAGCGCCACTACGATCTGGGCAACGACCTCTACGGCCTCATGCTCGACAAGGGGATGAACTACAGCTGCGGCTACTGGAAGCGCGCGAAGGATCTCGACCAGGCCCAGGAGGACAAGCTCGAGCTGATCTGCCGGAAGCTCTCCCTCGAGCGGGGCATGCGGGTCCTCGACATCGGCTGCGGCTGGGGAGGATTCGCGCGCTACGCGGCGGAGAGGCGCGGCGCCCAGGTGGTCGGCATCACCGTCTCGAAGGAGCAGGCCGAGTTGGCCAGGGCCCGCTGCCGGGATCTTCCCGTCGAGATTCGGCTCCAGGACTATCGCGATCTCGACGAGCGCTTCGACCGCATCGTCTCGGTCGGCATGGTCGAGCACGTCGGCTTCAAGAACTACCGCCGGTACATGTCGATCGCCGCGCGCTGCCTGGCTCCAGGCGGCCTCTTTCTCCTTCACACGATCGGAGCGAATCGCTCCGCGCGCTTCACGGACCCCTGGACCGACAAGTACATTTTCCCCGACTCCATGCTGCCTTCGCTGCGTCAGCTCGCCGAGGCGGCGGAGGGCCTTTTCAGGATCGAGGACCTGCACAGCTTCGGACAGTACTACGACCCGACTCTCATGGCCTGGGACCGGAACTTCACCGTGGGATGGGAGAGGATCAAGGACCGGTACGGAGAGCGTTTCTTCCGGATGTGGCGCTACTATCTCCTGGGCAGCGCGGCGTCCTTCCGCTCCCGCCAGATCCAGCTCTGGCAGATAGTCCTGTCCCCCTACAAGTCCTCATCCGTCTACGAGAGCGTCCGGGACTGACGGTGCCCACGGCGCCGAATGCATCGGTGCCGCGGGCATCCGGAAGGGTCACAAAAGCTCGTACTTGAATCCGATGTTGCAGACGAGGGACCAGAAGGTTACGTCCCATGGATTAACCAGCGTTACGACACTCGTGTTCGTGAGACCCATGTTGAACTCGAGCGATGGAGAGAAGGTGAAACGGGACCCGAGCTTGAAGTCGGGGCCTCCGGAAAAATGCAGGCCGTATTCCCACTGCGCCGTGTTGCTCGTGTCGAGGGTGTTAGTACCGTTAGTGAGGTACGGAGGGAATTGGGGGGCGTAGCTGTCTTTCGACTGACCGCCAAGGAAGTAGCCGGCGAAACCGCCGGCGCGCAGCGTCAGGCCCGTTCCGGCCGGCAACTCAAAATGCCCGACGATCGCGACCGGAATGAGGATGTAGTTATACGCGGAGTCCGATGTCAGAGTTATTCCTGGGCCGAATGATGAAGCCAGATAGTTCGATGAAACCCCGTGGAAATCCAGCATGGCGTACTCGGCTCCGGCAGAGAGGCCCAGCGAGAAGGATCCGAAGGAGAGTGCGTAACAGTCGAGGACGAGGCCGCCTCCCGCGGCGAGCGCGGCGCTTCCCGTCGAGTTCGGATCGCTCGAAGTCCCCAGAGTAATTCCGGCCCCTCCCCTCGCTTCGATGCTGAGTCCCGGAGCCGCGGCGAGCGGGATGACGAATATCAAAAGCGACGCAAACAAAACAGCCAGAATACCGTTTCGCATTGGGAGCCTCCAAGTGTCAGGTGGTAGTGGTGAGAGGTATATTCGCGCCGCGCAATTTTCGTGTCAAGAAAATAATGGAATTTTCGTCGAACAATTCGATGCATGGTATAAAAAATGAACATTCATTCTTTTATGGTCCACGTAGAATGCCCATTCGGCCATCGAGCTGTTTCGCATCACCTGTCCCGTTCTTCGGGATCGCCCGGAAGTGTCGATAGGCTTCGGCGAGATCCCGCGAATCGGCGATATCAGGGGTCGGAGCGTCGCCGAAACGCGAAAAGGATAAATCTTCCACTTTTATTAATTCCGTCGATCCGCGGGTCGCCGGAGAGACTCGAATCGAAATGTTGATTAAATTTCCTACGGGAGGAAGGACTCATGATCGCCCGCGCCGCAACTCTCGCTCTTCTCCTGACGATCCTCGCGCCCTTGGCCGGGCATCCCGCCGAGGCGGGAGCCCAGGTCGTTACGCTCCGGATGGCGGTAAACGTGCCGACGAACAGTCCCTGGGACCTCGGCCTCCAACGCCTCGCGGCCGAGTTCTCCCGCGTATCGGAGGGCAAGGTCAGGCTGGAGTTCCCGCCGAGCGCCCATATCGCCACGGAATCGGACATCATCCAGAAGATGCGGCTGGGTCTGGACGGAGCCCTCCTCTCCACCTACGGCCTCGCGGAGCTCTATCCGGACAGCCTCGCCCTCTCCATGCCCGATTATATCGGCAACGACAAGGAGTTCGACGCGGTGCTCGCGGCGGTAAAGCCTCTGATCGAATCCAAGCTCGAGGATCGCTACGTAGTCCTCGCGCTCTCCAAAGGCGGATGGGTACGGTACTTCTCCAAGACTCCGATCGTGTACCCGTCCGACCTGGTCGATACCCGCATCTCGATAGAATCCGGCAACGACAAAGAGGATCTGTTCATGCAGGGCCTCGGCGCCAGGGTGGTCCCCGGCTCGATCTCGGATTTCCTCCTGCAGATCAACTCCAACGCGGTGGACGCCACCTGCCAGAGCCCCATCTTCATAGCGGCCCTGTGGTCCCAGCTCCGGGGCAAGATCGCCTACATGTCCGCCTTCAAAGTCGCCCCCTTCATCGGCGCGGTGGTCTTCAACAAGTCGAGCTGGGACAGGGTTCCTCCCGAGCTCAGGCCCCGACTCCGGCAGGTCGTCGCGGATATGGCGGAGAGGACCGGCCTCGACAGCGCCAGGCTCGAGGAGGACGCCATAGCCTCGCTGGACGGGATCAAGATCCCGCCCGAGCCCGACGAGGCCGCCGCGAAATGGGCCGAAGTCTCCGCCCGGTGGCGGAACGGTCCCATCGCGCAGATGTTCTCTGCGGATATCCTCGCCGCCATGGACGCGGCGTTGGCGGGGTTGCGGCATTCCAAGCCGGGGCCCGATGCCCGCGTCTCGAGCCGCCAGGCCGATCGGGCGATGCCCTGAGCGAAGTCCCCGGCATCAGGAATGCAGCCTCGCGTAGACCGTGACTGCCTGGACGGATTCGAGGATCGGGGGCAGGGAGCCGTAGAGCGCATCCTTGAAGTAGAGCAGATAGGCGACGCCGATGCCGAGGTGGGCGGCGACATCGCGCTCGTAGGCGAGGTCGAGTATGCCGACGATCGAGTAGTCGACCGGGGCGGGCGGGTCGGATGAGACGTAGACGCCCGGGATGGCCTGGAAGCCGTAGCAGGTCAGCTCGAGGCTGAGGGTCCCGAGCCGAGGCTGCGAGGCGCTGAGATAGACTTTCGCCTCCTCGCCGAAGCAGAAGTCGTAATCGCGGCCCTGTTGATTTATGCCCTGCGCCCCGTCGAATTCCCGGAAGTACTCGTTCTCGTTGGCGCCGAGGACCACGGCGTTGACGTGCAGCTCGCCCTTGAGCGCGAGTCGATCCGCTTCCTTCCGCTCGCCGATGAGGCTGAGGCCCACGGCGTTGGCCTCCAGCTCGACGATCGAGCTGTAGACGTAGTCGTAGTGGAGACAGGAGGCGAAGGAGAGCTCGGTTCGCTGGTCGTCCACGAGGGGGAGGGAGAAGAGAGTTCCGTCGGAGAAGAAGGACAATCCGTAGAAAGATGGGGACAGCGCGAGATCGAAGCGCTGCTCGAAGTAATCGAAGGGAGCGCCGCGATCGCCGAAGGGGTCCCCGTAGACGATCGTATCGCCGACCACGCCCGCGATATCGCCGGGGCCCGGCGCGATGCCGCGCAAGGGGTCGAGTTCGAGATAGGGCGCGACCATGCCCGCCTCGAGCGAGAGCGCGACGCGGCCGCGGGCCCCCTCGTCCCGATCCTTGCCGAAGAGCGCATCGTCGGCCGCGTCCAGGGGGCTCGCGACGAAGCGCGCGGCCGAACCCTGGCTCGCCGCTTCGATATAGAGCCTATGGAGCATCTCGCCCAGCGCGATCCCCCCCATGGTCGTGGTTATCAGGCTGTTTACATAGGGGTCGTCGACCTCGCCGAAGACTTTCCACATCAGGGCTCCGAAGGCCGTCCCCGCGGCCGACTCCCAGAAATCGAAGCCGTTCGCGCGGCCCGCGATGAAGTACAGCGAGCCTTGGATCGGATGGCCGATCTCGGTGACCGGAAAGGGGGCTTCGTCGGTTATACCCCAGGGGCCCTCTACGTTGGCCCACGCGGTCTGGAGATTCGTCTGCGCCCAGTCGCCGGGAAGGTCGAACAGGGCGGGAATGAGGAAGCGGTCGAAGGAGTTCACGACCATGTTGTTGCCCTCGATCTCGGCGAGGGCGAGGTCGTAGCGCGGCCGCACGATCGAGAGGCTGTCGGAGCCGAGGAGAGGATCGGCGGCGCCCGCGTCCGACCCGATGGGGGCCGACGAATCCGCATAGGCGAGCGAGGCCTGCGCAAGCAAGACGCAAGCGCCGAGGGCGATCGTCCGCCTTCTGCCGTAGTGTATCGTCGAGCCATGGCGTTCTTCGCCCCTTGCCATTTTTCGGAGGTCTCCTTAGGCCCACGTCGGGGCTGATCGAGTTTTTGGGTACTGGGCGGATTTTTATTCCAGGACGATTTCGGGTCCTGCGGGAGCAGATCCTACCAGTAGTATCTTCTGTGGTGCCAACCGAAGAAACCGAAGGGCCGCCAGTCGCCGTAGACCCAGACCCAGCCGCTGTTGCCCCATACCCAGTAGCCGGGCATCCACTGGTAGCCGGGACCCGGGGCTAAGGGCACCGCTTCCACCAAGGGGGCGGGAGCGGCCGCGGGGTCGGAGTTCGAACTCGCCGCTGCGGGCGGGGACGGAGCCGCCGCGGGCGCATCGTGATCCAGGATCGCCTGGATGACCGAAGAACCCACTTTGTCGTCCTTGAGGACGATGATGTCGTCGACCGAAAGATTGAAGACGGCCTTGGAATTCCGCACATAGGCGAGGAGGACCTCATCCCCGACACCCGCCGCCGCCAGCTTAAGCAGATCCGCCTTCGCCTGAGCCTGGGGAAGCGGGGTCTCGGATTGCTGGGCCGTCGCCCCCAGAACGGGAGCCAGGAACAGGAAGGCTAAAAACAAGCCGGTAAGTCTAGTCATGGGTTCCCCTTCTTCGAGCTCTGCGCTATCAGGTCGCGGTTGTATTGCGCCAGGCCGTCGTACAGACTTATCAGGGCCGAGTGGTCGGTGATGCCGCTGATTATGGCGGCGACCAATCCGGCTCCGATGGCCCCATAGACTATGCCGCCGTTGAGGTCGGCGCTGGACCATCCCTGATTGGCCGTCGCTATGCCGTAGACCGCGCCGCCGATCACCAGACCCAATCCGGCCCAGGACAGGGCGCGCGAGCCGGCTTGGAGCCTGGCGAAGTCGCGCAGATCGACCTCGACCGCGGGATCGGCCTGCAGTACTTTCTGCAGAGTCGGGCTCAGCCCGTTCCGATAGGAATAGGCTTCGCCTTGGTACAGGATATAGCCGAAACGCAGCCGGAAGAGCTGATCCTGCGATATCCCGCCTCCCGAAGGCTCGACGAGGCTCGGCGATCCGGCCTTCCCGCCGAGGGCCTCCGCGATCACGCTCTGAGGCACGCCGGCGGCCTTGAGCGCCAGGACATCATCGGTCGAAAGCGCGAATGGAGTCGGGCGCGTGCGAACGTAGGTCGACATGACGGACTCCTCGACGCCGGCTCGAGCCATCCGGATAAGGTCCTGCGCCGCGGGGCTCAAGGTCCCGCCCGATGCGGATTCCTGGGCGAATGCGAGGCCCCCCAGCATCAGCAGTCCGACGACGATCCATGCTTTTCGGCGCACCTTCACCTCCAAAGTCGTCGCGGCGGCATCCCGCGATCGGGAAAGAACGCATCGAGACGACCTTTCGCTCACAATGTACAACCGGAACGGCCCGCATGGTACCGATATTTCCTAACAAGTTCATGTAGAAATTCTTACGAAATAGTTAATGCGCTGAGGAGACCGGGCTCGAACCGGAGCCGACATTTTAATGGCCTATTAACTCCCCGGCGCCAATACCTTACACCCAATTAACACCCGGACTTATTACACTCTTCGCAAGAACTGGCCGGAAAAGGCTTTGGAGGCACGGATGAATCTGCTGCTGTGGATCCCCGGAATGTTCGTCCTCGGAATCGCGCTCTTCGCGATCTGTCTGTGGTTCGTCAGGGCGTGCGAGAAAATCTGACCCAGGTCAAGGAGGCCTTCGAATCATGATCTACGTGACTGCCGTAGTGGCGCTCTTGCTCTTCGTCTACCTCGTCGCGGCCCTGATACGGCCCGAGCGCTTCTAGCCTGTTAAGGAGAAAACGCGATGTTCGTACAAACATGGTTCCTTCCCTTCGCGCTCATCGTCGTCGCGATCGCGATCGCCATCCCCCTGAGCCGCTATATCGCCTGGGTCATGGACGGCAAGTATCGGCCGCTTCCGGTGTTCCGGTGGTTCGAGAAGCGGCTGGACAGCGGAGAACAGAACTGGAAGCAGTACCTGATCTCGCTTCTCGTGTTCAACGCCGTGCTCTTCGCCTTCGGCTTCCTCGTCCTGGCCCTCCAGCGTTGGATGCCCCTGAACCCGGACCATAAGACAATGCTGGCTCCGAGCACGATCCTCCACAGTGTCATCTCCTTCAGCACGAACACCGACCTGCAGCACTACTCGGGCGACCAGCACCTTTCCAACTTCAGCCAGATATTCTTCGGCTACTCGAACCTCTTCCTCTCGGCCGCGATCGGGCTCTGCTCGCTTACGGCCATCATCCGCGCCTTCCGCAGCGACCCTTCGGTCGGCAACTTCTTCCTGGACATGTGGCGGGTCGTCGTCTACATGTTCCTCCCCATCGCCTTCGTATTCGCCATAGTGTTCATCTGGCAGGGCAGCCCTATGACCCTCCAGAGCGCCCACCTGGCGACCACGCTCGAGCCGGGCTCGATGGGGCTGACGGACAAGGGCGCCGCGATCCAGCAGAACATCGTAGTCGGTCCCGTGGCGGCCTTCGAGTCGATGAAGATGCTCGGGACCAACGGAGGCGGCTTCTACGGCATGAACTCGGCCCACCCCTTCGAGAACCCGACCGCCCTCTCGAACTTCTTCAACACCCTCGAGATGATGATCTTCCCCTTCGCCCTCGTCCTCATGTTCGGGCGCATGCTCAAGAGAATGAAACACGCAGTCGTGATCTTCTCGGTCATGCTGACCCTCATGGTTGGAGTCATCGTCTGGGCCGTCGCCTTCGATACGCTCAAGCCCAATCCCGGCCTGACCAGCCATGCCTCGGGGCGCAGCTACGACATCCCGAGCGCGGGCGCGCCGGGGGGCAAAGTAGCCTTGGCGATACCTGCCGTCGCAGGCCTGCCAGTCGACCAGCACCTCGGCAACCTCGAGGGCAAGGACCTGCGATTCGGGACTTCGGCAGGACCGGTCTTCGCCGCCCTGACCACCGACGTCACCTGCGGCGCGGTTAACGCCGAAACGGACAGCCTCAATCCCCTCGCGGGCATCTCGCCCATGGTCGGCATGTGGCTCAACTGTATCTTCGGCGGCAAGGGCGTCGGCATGATCAACATGCTCATGTTCATCGTCATCGGGATATTCATAGCCGGCATGATGGTCGGTCGGACCCCCGAGTACCTGGGCAAGAAGATAGGCGCCCGGGAGGTCAAGCTCGCCGTCATCGCCCTCCTCATCCATCCCCTGATGATCCTCGCGCCGAGCGGCCTCTACGCGGCCATGGACTGGGGCATAAAGGCGGTAAGCAACGCGGGGGCCCACGGCCTGTCGCAGATCGTCTATCAGTTCTCTTCGGCCTCCGCGAACAACGGCTCGGCCTTCGACGGTCTCGGGGTCACCTACGGATTCTACAACGCTGCGAGCCCCGCGCCCGAAGCGGTGGCCTGGGACATCGGCACCACGATCGTGATGGCCATCAGCCGATTCCTGCCCATCATCGCCATGGTCGCCATGGCCGCCTTCCTGGGGGCCAAGAAGACCATTCCCGCCGGGCTGGGGACCCTCAGAGACGACACCAAGACATTCTATCTGTTGCTGCTGGGAGTCGTCCTCATCATCGGAGCCCTCCTCTTCCTGCCGGTCGCGGCCCTCGGGCCTCTGGCGGAGCATCTGGGACCGATACCCTTCGGCGGCTGACGGCCCGGAAAGGAGAAAAAGGAAGCATGGACATGAAGACCAAGACAAAGACAACGATAATGGCGGACCCGAACGCCGAGATCGCGGCTTCGGACAAGCTGCAGTATGTCGTTTCGTCGGCCGAGATCTCGCAATCGCTGCGCCGCAAGAAGGCCAAGACCCTCTTCGACGGCCCGACCGCCTGGACGGCCTTCAAAAGATCCTTCGTGATGCTGCGCCCCGACATCCAGTGGAAAAACCCCGTGATGTTCGTCGTCGAGATCGGCACCATCCTGACGCTGCTGTACATCATCCAATTCGCAACCGGGAAGTTGAAGAGCAGCGTCCCCATCGGCTACTTCATCGCGCTCGACGCCTGGCTCTTCCTCACCGTCCTCTTCGCCAATTTCGCGACCGCCTTCGCCGAGGCGCGGGGCAAGGCCCAGGCCGACTCCCTGAAGCGGGCGCGGCACGATACCCTCGCCTATCGGCTCACCAAGACCGGGACCCTCGAAGAGGTCTCCTCGAACGAGCTGAGGCCCGGCGACCGCGTGTCCGTCTCGGCGGGGCAGATCATCCCCGGCGACGGCGAGGTGATCGAGGGCGTCGCCTCGGTCGACGAATCGGCCATCACCGGGGAATCGGCGCCGGTGATCCGCGAGGCGGGAGGGGACCGCTCGGGCGTGACCGGCGGTACCTTCGTGCTCTCGGACCACATCACGGTCGAGATAACCTCGGGCCGCGGCGAGTCCTTCCTCGACAAGATGATCGCCCTGGTCGAGGGCGCGATCAGACAGCGCAGCCCCAACGAGATCGCGCTGGCCCTGGTCCTCTCCGGCCTCACCCTCATCTTCCTCATCGTGGTCGTCGCCCTGTGGCCCATGGCGCGGAACGCCGAGCTGTACATGGCGAGCTATCTCGGAGTCGATTCCGTGCAGAGCCTCGGGACGGACGTCCCGACCCTCATCGCCCTCATCGTCTGCCTCATCCCCACCACGATCGGCGCCCTCCTCGCCGCGATCGGCATCGCGGGCATGGACCGCTCGCTCCAGGCCAACATCCTGGCCAAGAGCGGCAAGGCCGTGGAGCTCGCCGGGGACATCGACGTCGTCCTCCTCGACAAGACGGGGACGATCACCGTCGGATCCCGGCACGCGACCACCTTCGTGTCCATCGGGCGATACTCGGTGAAGGAGCTCGCCCGCCTCGCCGGCTACGCCTCGGCCTCGGACGAGACGCCCGAGGGCAAGAGCATCGTGAAGCTCTGGAAGACCTACGACGATCGTCCCTTGGGGATTCCCGAGGACGCCGACATCGTACCCTTCAGCGCCCAGACTCGCATGAGCGGCGTGGACCTCCCCGACGGCCGCAAGATCCGCAAAGGGGCCATCGACGCGATAACCCGCTTCGTGGAGGGCCAGGGCGGCATCGTGCCTCCCCAGCTCCAGGTCGTCGTGAACAACGTCGCGGTCAAGGGGGCGACGCCCCTGGTCGTGGCCGAGGGCCGCGAGGTCGCGGGGGTCATCGCCCTCGAGGACATCCTCAAGCCCAACATGAAGGAGCGTTTCTCGCGGCTGCGGAAGATGGGCCTGCGGACCGTCATGATCACCGGCGACAACCCCCTGACCGCCAGGACTATCGCCGCCCAGGCGGGAGTGGACGACTACCTCGCCCAGGCGACTCCCGAGATGAAGCTCGACTACATCCGCAAGGAGCAGGCCGAGGGCAAGCTGGTCGCGATGATGGGCGACGGCACCAACGACGCTCCCGCCCTCGCCCAGGCGGACGTCGCGCTCGCGATGAACGCCGGGACCCAGGCCGCGAAGGAAGCGGCCAACATGGTGGACCTCGACTCGGACCCCACCAAGCTCATTGAGGTGGTGGAGATCGGCAAACAGCTGCTTATCACCAGGGGCGCCCTGACCACCTTCTCGATCGCCAACGACGTCGCCAAGTACTTCGCGATCGTCCCGGCGATGTTCGCGGGCACCCTGCCCTGGCTCAAGGCCGTGGACATCATGAACCTGCATTCGCCGACCTCGGCCATCCTCTCGGCGGTCATCTTCAACGCCCTCATCATCCCGGCCCTGATCCCGGTCGCCTTGAGAGGCGTCAAGTACCGCGTGAGCGGCGCCGAGGCCCTCCTCCGCCGCAACCTCCTGATATGGGGCCTCGGCGGAATCATCCTGCCCTTTATCGGGATCAAGCTGATAGACCTGATCATGACCGCCCTGCACTTGGTCGGCTAAGGAGGATATGAACATGCCGCGCTATCTTTCGAAGAGTCTCATGCTATTGGCCTTCGCCGTCGGCATCTGCTGCATCGTATACCCGGCTGCCCTCCTCGCGACCGGTCAGCTCTTCTTCCCCTTCCAGGCCAACGGGAGCATCCTCAAGGGGCCCGACGGCAAGGCGCTCGGATCGAAGCTGATCGCCCAGCCCTTCACCAAGAACGAGTATTTCTGGCCGCGGCCCTCCGCGGCGGGAGCGGGCTACGACGCCTCGGCCTCCTCCTCCTCGGCGCTGGCGCCCTCCAACTACGCCCTGCGCAACCGCGTGGCCCAGACGCTCGGCCCGATCGCGACCTATCGCGGCGGGGCCAAGGCGGGCCAGGCGGTGGGCCCCGATATCGAGGCCTGGTTCCAGAAAGACCTCTTCCAGGGCGCTCCCCACCTCGTCGCCCAGTGGGCGAGTCTGCACAACTCGGCCGCCCAGGGCTGGGTGAGCGCCGACCCGAGCCACGGCCCCTACGTGGACGCGTGGGCCAAAACCCACCCGGCCGTCGTCGCCCAATTCCTCAAGGACAACCCCGGCACGCCCAAGCCCCAGGCCGCCGACCTGGCCATAGTCTTCTTCCAGAGCTTCTCGGCCGAGCATCCCGGGACCTTCCCCTCGGCGGTGACCACCACCGACGCGAAGGGGCAGTCGGTCACGACGGTCAAGCCCGTGACCACGGGCTCGGACATCCAGTCGAACTTCTTCGATATGTGGCGCCAGGAGCATGCGGAAGTCGCCCTCGAGGACGTGCCGGGCGACTACGTGACGACCTCGGCCTCGGGCCTCGACCCGGACATCACCTTGCAGAACGCCGAGTACCAGCTCGGCCGCGTCGCGGCCTCGTGGGCCGACGACCTCAAGCGCAAGCCGGCCGAAGTCAAGGCCGAGATCGAGACGATGGTGGAGAAGGAAGCGAAGGCTCCCCTCGGGGGCCTCGCGGGCGAGAAGCTCGTGAACGTCCTCGTGGTCAACCTGGCGCTTCGCGACCGCTACGGAGAGCCGAAGTAGCGCGGGATACCGCGGGGGGCCGCCGAAAGGACCGGGATCCCCCGCGTGGAGGCGCGACGATGCTTAGGCGGGAGGCATCCGATCATGAAGAGCAAGTCCCTTGGTTCGTCCTTTGACGAGCTCCTCGCGAAGAAGGGCATCGCCGAAAATTCCGATGACGGGGCAGTCAAACGGCAATTCGCCTATCAGCTCCGCGAGACCCTCGAAGCCGAGCGTATCAGCAAGACCGAGCTCGCCGCGCGGCTCCATACTTCCCGCTCGGCTCTCGACCGCCTCCTCGACCCCGAGAACGATTCGGTCACGATCCAGACCCTCAAGCGCGCGGCCGCGGCTTTGGGGAAAAAGCTCAGACTCGAGCTTGTCTAGGCCTAGACGGCTCAGTCCGAGACCGCCCTTTTCAGCGCCGCATACGCCTCGGTTCCCCTGATCCTGTCGTTGAGCCGGGCCCGGTCGAAGGCGGTCCTCCCGGTATTGTCCCTCAGCTTGGCGTTCGCGCCGGCTTTCAGGAGGGCGAGGACCACCTCGGGATTGTCGTTGAAGCCCGCCGCGCACATCAAGGCGGTCCATCCGTCGGCCCGGGCGTCGACCTGGGCCCCGCGCTTTACGAGAGCCGAGATCACTTCCGGGTTCGTGTTGCCCGCCGCCGCGCACATGAGAGCAGTCGAACCATCGTCGGCCCGGGCTTCGATCTTCGCTCCGGAATCCAGGAGGGCCTCGATCGCCGCCGGATCGCGATTGAACCGGGCCGCGTACATCAAGGGAGTCCAGCCGTTCACGGCGTCCCTGGCGTTGCCGTCCAGGCCCTGGCCGAGGGCCTTCTTGATATCCAGCGGGGATCCTGCCTTGACCAATTCCATGAGGCTCGCATTCTGAGCGTTGGCCGAAGCCGCCGCGATGAAAAAGGCGACGGCCGCAACCGCGTGGGGCTTCTTTTTCATTTTTTTCTCCTCCACGACTAATATACTTACCAGGGTGTCGAAAATGGCCGCGGAGCCATTTTCGACACTACCATGCTTCCTGCAATGGTCCCAAACCCGCGAATGCTCCTCGCGCAATGCAATTTGAAAAGCGGCGACGGCGATGCGAACTTGTAAAATCGACAGTTGTAATAAAGGATTGAGGCTCGAAATGGAAAGTTTTGAGACTGAAAATGGAATGTTTTGAGACTGGAAACGGAAGGTTTTCAGCTGGAATCAGAAAAATTCTGAGCTTGATTGGGAAGTATTTCGAGCTCGAAACGCTTTATTTTCGGCTCGGCTGCGAGGCTATCGCGGCTTCAGGATTCCGAGCCTGGCGCCGACCCGCGCGAAAGCGCCGATAGCGAAATCGACCTGCTCCGCGCTGTGGGAAGCCGAGAGCTGGACACGAATGCGCGCCTTGCCTCGAGGCACGACCGGGAAGGAAAAGCCTATAGCGTACAGGCCCTCCTCCAGGAGCTCCGAGGCCATCGACTGGGCGAGCCTCTCGTCGTAGAGCATGACGGGACATATTGGATGGGTCCCGGGCCTCAATTCGAAGCCGGCCGAGACCATTCCTTCCCGGAAGCGCAGCGTGTTGGCCTCGAGCCTGTCGCGGAGGGCGGTCGAAGAGGAGAGGATCTCGAGAGCGCGGAGAGTCCCCCCGACGATCGATGGCGCGAGCGTATTCGAGAAGAGGTAGGGCCTCGCTTTCTGCCTCAGGTACTCGACTATCTCCTTTCGGCCCGCGACGCAGCCGCCCGAAGCGCCCCCGAGGGCCTTCCCGAAGGTGGTCGTGACGATGTCCACGCGCCCCTCGACGGCATTGTACTCGCTCGTGCCCCGCCCGGTCCTGCCGACGAAGCCCGTGGCGTGCGAGTCGTCGACCATCACGAGGGCGTCGTAGCGCTCGGCGAGGTCGCATATCGGCCCGAGTCTGGCGATGTCCCCGTCCATCGAGAAGACACCGTCGGTCGCGATCATCCTGAGCCTGCTGCCGGCGGCCTCCTTGAGACAGCGCTCCAGGCCTTTGGCCGCCTTGCCCGTATCGGGATCGGGTTCTTCGACGTCGCGCATGTCCCCGTGCTTGTATATCCAGCGCCTGGCCTTGCATAGGCGTATACCGTCGATAATCGAGGCGTGATTGAGGCTGTCAGTTATGACCGCGCAGTCCTCGTCGAGCAGGGGCTCGAAGACTCCGCCGTTGGCGTCGAAACAGGACGAGAAGAGGATGGAGTCCTCGGTCCCCAGGAAATCGGCCATGGCGCGCTCGAGCCGTTTGTGCGGCCCCTGGGTACCGCAAATGAAACGCACGCTCGCCATTCCGTAGCCCCAGGCCTCCAGGGCTTCGGCCGCGGCGGCTCGCACGCTCGGGTCGTTGGCGAGCCCGAGATAGTTGTTCGCGCAGAAGTTGATGACTTCCTTGCCGTCCGCGACCCGCAGGACCGCGCCCTGGGGAGTAGCGATGACGCGCTCGTCCTTGTAGAGCCCTTCGCCGCGAATTTCGGCCAGCTTGCCTTCGAGCTCGCCCTTCAGCCTTCCGTACATTCTCGCTGCCTCCGTGTCGGCATGATCACTGCGACGAGGTGCCTTCCTTCTCCAGTTCCTCGAGGATGAGGTCCATCTCCGCCTCGAGGCGGGCCAGACTCTCCTCGGCGCTCGCGAAGACATCCTTCTTCGCCTCCGCGGGCGCGTCCTCTCCCGGGGCGGCGTCGACACTAGCGCCCATCCTCTCGAAGGGACCCGCGAGGGCCTCCGAGATCCCCGGCCCCTTGGCGGCGGCGGCGCCGCAATAGGGGCAGAAGCGGAAATCCGCCAGGATGAGGCTGCGGCAGGAGGGGCAGAAGCGCACGTTCACGGGCGTCTCACAGGAGGCTCGCGGCCAGCTCCGCGAGCTCCGAGCGCTCGCTGCGCTGCAGGGTGACGTGGCCGAAGATCCTCTGGCCCTTGAAGGCCTCGACGAGGTAGGACAGGCCGTTGGAATTGGCGTCCAGGTACATGTTGTCGATCTGGTAGGGATCGCCGGTGAGCACCACCTTGGTGCCCTCCCCCGCCCTCGACACGATGGTCTTGATCTCGTGGGGCGTGAGGTTCTGGGCCTCGTCGACAATCATGTACTGGTTGGGAAGGCTCCTGCCCCGTATGTAGGTGAGCGCCTCGATCTCGATCATCCTGTCCTTGACGAGCTGCTCGACGTTCTTGACGTTCGGCCTCTTGTAGTCCGTGAGGATCTGCTCGAGGTTGTCGAAGAGGGGCTGCATCCAATTGGCCATCTTGGCCGACTTCTCGCCCGGCAGGTAGCCGATGTCCTTGCCCACGGGCACGACGGGGCGGGTGACGAGCATCCGCGCGTACTTCTTGTCCTCGCAGACGCGCTTGAGGCCCGCCGCGATGGCTAGCAGCGTCTTTCCCGTGCCCGCCTTGCCGACCAGGGTGACCAGGCGCACGTCGTCGTCCAGGAGGAGCTCGAAGGCGACGCGCTGCTTGTCGTTCAGCGGCGAGATGCCGGCGACGGGAGAGTCCCAGCCCGGAAGCGCGAGGATCCTGCCCTGGTCGGGATCGCCCTTGGCGAGGGCGGTCTGCCCCGACACCCTGTCTTTGAGAAGGATGTACTCGTTGGGGTAGAGCCTCTCCTTCCAGGGCAGCTCGCCCGTACCGGTGAGCCGGACGATGGCTTCGGCCGAGGAGTCAATCTCGCGCATGCCCTGGTACAGGGCGGCGATATCTACCTTCTGCTTCTCGTAATCGACCGCCCTGACTCCGAGCGCCGTCGACTTGACGCGGGCGTTGATGTCCTTGGACACGAAGAAGACTCGCCGACCCTCGGCCTGGAGCGCGTAGGCGCAGAGGATTATCTTGTTGTCGTTCCTGTCGAGCTCGATGCCCGGGGGGATCTTCTCCGGCAGGTTGAGCGATACTTTGAGCGTCGAGCCGTTGTCCAGCCGCACGCCCTCGTTGAGGTTTCCCTTTTTCGCGATGCTGTCGAGGAATCGTATCGCCTCGCGCGCGCTCTTGCCACGCTGGTCGGGATAGGTCTTGAGCCCGTCGAGCTCCTCGAGGACCTCGAGGGGTATGACGATCTCGTTGTCGCGGAAGGACATGATCGCCTCGGGGTAATGGATGAGCACGTTGGTGTCTATTACGAAGGTCTTGTACTTCCGGTCTTCGTCATGGTTCATGCCGCCACCGCCCACTGCCCATCCACGCAATCACTATAGCATATCCGTCCAGAATTGAAATAGGTCTTAATATATGGTTAATTAGCATAAATATTTACATCGAAAGTACATAGAAAGGATACAAGGACAGGCGGGGCATACTCTTTATGAAGGTCTTCCGATGAGTTTTCTTCCGCTATATAGAGGGGAATACCTTCATATTCATTCTATTGTTTTTGCGATTTCTCTAGTGCCCGATATCCCGCGGCTTGTGGTGGGCAGCTGCGGTTCTCGCGTCTGAAACATCGCGTTCCGGCATCTCGTCCTCCTTCGAGGCTTATCGGCTTCCCATCAAGGGCGCCACGAGGAGCCCGATCCCGTAGGTGATGGCGGCCTCGCCCAGCCCGATCAGCATCATCTCCAGCCCGCTCTTCCACCAGACCCGCCCCGTGACCACTACCTTGGCCGCCCCGACCGCGAAGTGGGCCAGGGTGCTGACGACGAAGGAAATAGCGAGCGCGATGACGCCCGTCGCAAACAAGTAGGGCAGCACGGGAATCGTCGCGCCCAGCGCGGTGGCGGCCGTGGCGCTCAGCGCAGAACGCCAGGGGTCCGGGAATGCCTGCTCCGATAGGCCCAGCTCCTCGTGGGCAAGGGTCTTGAGCATCTCCTCGGGATTCTTGGCCATGCGCGCGGCCATGGCGTCGGCCTCGACTTGGGTAAAGCCCTTGAGCTGGTAGAAGAGCGAGAGCTCCTCCTCCTCTTCCTCGGGCTTCTCCGCGATCTCCCGGCGCTCGCGCTCCATCTCCGCCTCGTGCACTTCCTTCTGGGCTTTATCCGCGAGGTAGGCGCCGCTGCCCATGGACAGGGCCGAGGCGACCATGGAGGCGAAGCCGCTCAAGAGGACGAAGGCGCCGTTGACATGGGTCGCGCCAGCGACCCCGCTCACCACGCCGAAAGCGGCCCCCAGACCGTCGTTGATGCCATAGACGGCCTGCCCTATCCAACCGCCGCCGCGCACGTGGCGCTCCTTGCCGAGGATGCCCTCGAGTAGACTGAGCGGACGCCCTCCCTCGGCCTCCATGTCCCTCAGGACCCTGTCGTGCGCCCGCTCGGCCGTGCCGGCGTCGCGGAAGGCACGCCTGTCCTCTTCGGTGGGAGCGAGGGCCGCCAGGGTATCGTAGCCTCCGTCGGCGCTCGCCTCGGCCGCCTCCATTGTCTTTACCACCGCCTCGGAACCTCGGCTTATGAGGGCCTTGCGGCGCTCGATCTCGGGCGGGGTTTCCGAATACGCCCCGGGGTCGGCCTCCAGCTCTCGCAGGCGCTTTTCCCATCGTTCAGCGTGCTTTTCCTCTTCGGCCGCCATCCGCAGAAAGATGTCCCTCCGCCGAGGGTCGGGCTCCTTCTCCGCGGTGGCCGCGTAGATGAGCGCGCTCGATTTCTCGTCCCTCCAGGCCTTGCGAAGCTCATCGATGAACCGATTCAAGTCGGGCATGGCGAGTCTCCTTTTTGCATTCATCCGCATTATTCCCCGGCATCCTCCTCCGGCGCAAGTCGACACCGGGGGCCATGGAATAGCCGATCGGCGATCTTCAGCGTCTTACTTCGCGCTCTTCCGGACCGCGCGGCGCTCGGCCCGCCGCGAAAGCAGCCGGTTGAATACCAGGACGAGTATCAACACCCCTCCCCAGATCACGTCTCGGTAGAAGTTGGAAATGTTGTTGAACATGTTCAGCCCGGAGGATAGGAACTGCAGGATGAGGATCGCCAGGGTGACTCCCGCGATATTCCCGAACCCGCCGTTCGGGTCGATGCCGCCGAGGACGGCGATGAGGACGCACTGCAGGGTATAGGGCGCCCCGTAGTCCGCCTTCGCCGAGTTCGCGCGGGCCATCATGATGAGGCCCGCGACCGAGGAGAGCAGTCCCGAGAGCATGTAGACGCGCAGGACGATGGATGCGTTGTTGAGGCCCGCGTAGCGCGCCGCCTTGGCATTCGTGCCCAACATGTACATGTAGGTGCCGAAGCGCGCGCGGGAGAGGATGAGCCCGATTCCCACCGCGATCGCAAGGTAGAGGACGAAGGAGAGGGGGAAGAAATTGAAGAACTCGGTGTTGCCGATCTTGGAATAGAGGAGGGGGAGCCTGCTCTGCGGCCGGCCGTTGGTGATGCCGATCGCGATGCCCGTGTACAGCTGCTGCGTCCCGAGGGTCGCGAGGATCGCGGGGATGTTGAAACGGGATATCAAGAGGCCGGCGACGGTCCCGCAGGCCAGGCCCGTGGCGAGGGCGAGGAGGACGGCGACGCAGAGATAGGGAATGACTTGCTGGGGCGGAGCGCCCTGCGGCACCGCCCCGATCAGGTACTTGGCGGCCACGATGGCCGACAGGTTGGCGGTGCCCACGACGCCCAGGTCGATGCCCCCGGTGATCATCGCCAGGCTGATGCCGATGGCCATGATGCCGTACTCGGGGAACTGCCGCATCATCGAGTTGAAGTCGGCGAGCGTGACGAACTGGTGGGGCCTCAGCGCCGCCATGAGCGCGAAGACGAGCGTCAGCAGGACGAGGAGGCGCAGGAGATTCTGGTCGACCTTCCGCCGAGTCCTCGGCTCGATGGCCCGGTTCTGTGCTTTCCGCATGGCCGACTCCTAGGCCTTCTTCGCCTGGACGCGCAAAAGGCGCCTCTTCACGCCGATCTGGCGGGCGGTCACGCCTGTTCCTATGATGATGACGGCGCCGGTGAAGACGCGGGACCAATAGGTCGGTATCCCCATCAGTATCAGACTGTTCGCGAGCACGGTCATCAGGGCGACGCCCAGGATGGTGCCGGTCAGACTGCCCAGGCCTCCCGTGACGCGCGTCCCGCCGAGGACCACCGCGGCGATGACGGTGAGCTCCATCCCCAGCATGGTCGACGGGTCGGCGTAGGCCATCATGGAGATCCTCACGATGCCCGTGATGCCCGCGAGGACGCCGACGAAGCCGTAAAGGAAAATCTTGATGGCCTTCACGTTGAAGCCCGCGCGCTCGGCCGCAGCCTCGTCCCCGCCGATCGCGTAGATGCCCCGACCGAGCATCGTGTACCTCAGCAGCAAGAACACGAGGACGAGGATGCCGGCGAGGATGAGGACCTGCGACGGCATGTTCGAGGTGAGGCCGGACTCGGCGTTCACGGCGGTGAAGAGCGTCTCCTTGCCGTGGATCGAGATCGCGGGGGGCACGTCCGAGGCGCTGGCCGCGAAGGCGCCGTACATGATCCCGGTGTACAGGCTCGATGTGCCCAGGGTCACGACGAGGGTGGGCAGGCGGAGGATGCCGATCAGGAAACCGTTCAGCGCGCCCATGAGGAGGCCGAAGCCGGCGGCCATCGCGTAGGCGAGGAGCACGTCTCCCGAGTAGTGGGAGGAGAGGAGGATCCTGTCGGTCACGTACATCGCGAGAGAGGCGATGGCGGTGAAGGAGACGTCGATCCCGCCCGAGACGATGACCATCATGCAGCCGATCGAGAAGAGGGCAGGCACGATGAGCGACCTCGTCAGGTCCACCAGGTTGTTGCCCGAGAAGAACTGCCCCGACCGCGCCTGGATCAGCAGGCCGAGCGCGACTATCGCGGCGAGGACGTAGGGCTCCGAGCTCCGGAGCATCCGCCGAGGGGAGATCACCTTCGCCGCCTCCTAGGCCACGCCCGTGGACAACTCGCCGAGCCTCGACTCGGTCGTCCCGTCGGGGTCGAGTTCCTGCGCGAAGGAGCCGTCGCGCATGACGACGATGCGGCTCGCGCACGCGAGCACCTCGGGCAGATCGTCGGAGACGATGATCACGGAGAGGCCGCCCGACGCGAGTTTCCGTATGAGGGCGTGGATGTCGTACTTGGCCCCGATGTCCACCCCCATGGTCGGGCCGTTCAGGATGAGGACCGAAAGGTCGTTCGCGAGCCAGCGGGCCAGCACGACCTTCTGCTGGTTGCCTCCCGAGAGGACGCGCACGGGAAGGGAAGCGTCGGCGGCGTCGATCGAAAGCTCCGATATCCAATGAGCCGTCGTCTCGGCGATCCTCTTCCTGCGGAGGAATCCAAGCCGGCTGCTCAAGCGCTCGAGCACCGCGATGACGGTGTTGCGCGCGATCGTCTGCGACTGGAAGAGGCCTTCCGTGAGCCTGTCGGAGGGCACGTACCCGATGCCCTTGCGGATCGCCGACTTCACGCTCCGAATCTTGACGGGCTTTCCGCCGATCTCGATCGTGCCGGAGTCGGGCCGCAGAATCCCGAAGAGGGTCTCGACGAGCTCCGTCCTACCCGATCCCAGGAGCCCCGTGATGCCCAGTATCTCGCCCGGGGCGAGGTCGAAGGTGATGTCCGAATAGGAGCCGCGGAGCGATAGCCCCTTGACGGAGAGCAGGGGCGCGGAGGCCGGCTTGGCGGGGCGGTAGGACTCGTCGGCGAATTCCCGGCCCGTCATATGGAAGGCGAAGGCCCTGCGGTCCAGGTCCTTGGTGCTGCCCGCGGCCACGTTCTCCCCGCTCCGGAGGATCGTGAAGCGCTCCGAGATCTCGAAGACCTCGTCGAGCTTGTGGGACACGAACAGGATCGAGATGCCGCGCGCCTGGAGGCTCTTGATGACTGCGAACAGGGCCTTCACCTCCTTCTTGGTGAGGGCCGAGGTGGGCTCGTCCATGATGATGAGCTTCGAGTCCTGGAGCAGCGCGCGGCAGATCGCGATGAGCTGGCGGTCCGCCACCGACAGGTTCTCCACACGCTCGTCGAGATCGATGTCGAAACCGATCAGGGAGACGGCATGCGCCGCGATGGACCGGGCCCTCCGGTAGTTCACGAGCTTGCGGTCGTCCATGAGCTCCATGTTGAGCGCGAGGTTCTCCATGACCGTCAGGTTGGGGAACACGGAAAAATCCTGGTAGATGACCTGGATGCCGAGCGCGATCGACTCCATGGGACTGAGGCGGGAGAAGCGCCGCCCGGCTATCTCGATGACGCCGGCGTCGGGCTCGTGCGCTCCCGATATGACCTTGATGAGGGTGGATTTGCCCGATCCGTTCTCGCCCGCGAGACAGTGGATCTCGCCGGCGCCGATATCGAGGCTCACCCCCTTAAGGGCTTGCACTCCGCCGAAAGACTTGACTATTCCCTCGACCTTGAGCACCGAGTCCGGCATTGGCGCCTCCCGCGGGCCATCATATCATAAGGCGCGGGCGGGAGCTCGGCTCTCCGCCCGCGCCAAGCGATGGATCCGCGATCAGAAGCCGAAAGTGTCGACGTTGCCCTTCGTTATGGTTATCCAGCCCTTGCCCTGCAGGACCTTGGTGGAGCCGGGCGCGAACTGCATGCTGGTCCAGCCCGGGGCCTTGAGGTTGAGCCCGTTGGCGACCTTCTCTCCCTTGAGCACCGCGACAGCCATGGCGAGCTGGGCGTAGCCGGCGTCCTTGGGATCCCAGAGGAGCACGGCGTCGACGGTGCCGTCCTTGAGGTAGACTTTGTTCTCGTTGGGCAGGCCCACCGAGGTCACGAAGGCCTTGCCCTTGAGGCCGAGCTCCTCGATGGCGCGGGCCGTGCCCGGCGTCGAGAGAGAGGAGGTGCCGAAAATGCCCTTAAGGTCGGGATACTTCTTGAAGAGCTCCTTGGCGCGCTCGTAGGCCGTATCGAGGTTGTCCATGATCTCGACCCTCGGCTCCGCCGCGAGGAGGGTCATTCCGGGGTACTTAGCCTTCTGGTAGGCGACGCCGGCGTCGGCCCACTCGTTGTGCGAGGCGTTGGTGACGTTGCCGACCATCGTAGTGTAGACGCCCTTGCCGCCCATCATCTTGGCGAGCTCCACCATGATCGTCTGGCCGAGGCCCTCGTTCGAGAAGGCTTCGATGTCGTAGAGGCAATTCTGCTGAGAGCCGCCCTCGTGGTCGATGACCACGATGCCCTTCGAGAGCGCCTCGCCGAGTACCGGCTCGAGGGCTGAGGGATCGACCGGCACGACGCAGATGGCATCGACGCCCTGGGCGATGAGATCCTCGATGACCTGGGCCTGCATGGCGGCGTCGGTCTTGGGCGGACCCTTCTGGAAGGCGTTGAGGCCGCTGTCCTTGGCGTATTGCTTGACGCCTACTTCCATGCGCACGAACCAGGCGTTCGTGGCGTCTTTAGGCACGAGCGCGATCTTCCAGTCCTTCATCGGCTTCGTCGACTTGAAGGTCATGGGATCGTAGGACTGGCCGAAAAGGGGGACTGCCAAGGCGAAAACGAAGGCGAGCGTGAGCATCGAGAGAATTGTCCGTTTCAATTGGCCCTCCTCAGGGATGAAAGGATACTTAATGTTAGCATGACTCATGACGCTGTCAAGCGATTTTTAGTGATGCACTAGTCGACTCGATGAATGCGTTGGTCGAGGAAAACCAATTCTCTTAAAGAACCTCCAAACATGCGAAATCGCGAAATCAAAAAAAAACGAAGCGCATCGTAGTGAATAATATGCAATTTATGGAAAATAGTGCGGCATCCTCAATTTCTCCGCATTGAAACCCGCGAGCGCCGCGAAGATTCGAGGTACCGATCCATGAATCTCTTTGCAACCACTTAAGAACTTTACTAAACGTTCATATAAGTGATCGTTGACAAATCGATAGCTCGGGTTTACTTTGCATTATTCCATTCTCCGGGAGTGAGTCGGCCGATGGCTGTAAGGATGAAAGATATCGCTCAAGTGGTCGGCGTATCCCCTGCCACGGTATCTTTGGTCCTCAACAACAAACCCGGGGCCGGCGACGATCTTCGAGAGCGAATAATGAAGACGGCCCGGGAGCTCGGCTACACCGCCCCGCGCAGCTCGAAGGCCGGGTCGCTCTGCCTCCTCCACATCGCCCGCCACGGCCACACGGTGAACCGCGACCACGATGTCTTTATCTCCGACTACATCGAAGGGCTCGGCCAGGGCGCGAAGCAGTCGGGCTATTCCCTCGAGATACTGACCTTCAAGACCACGCCCATAGAGAGGATACTGGAAGTCGCGCTGGGCAGCTCGGCGGAGGGCTTCATCGTCCTCGGGACGGAGCTGAGCCCGCAGGACGTGGAATCCTTCGGCGTGCTGCGGAAGCCCCTGGTCTTCATCGATACCTACCACGAATTCATGAATTTCGATTTCGTGGACATGAACAACGGAGACGCCGTCTTCATGCTCCTTTCCTATCTGCGCGATATGGGGCATCGCAAGATCGGCCTGGTGAAGGGCGCGGTCGAGACGCGCAACTTCAGGCTCCGCGAAGAGGCCTACGCAGCGAGCCTGCGCAAGCTCGGCCTCGAGGCCGAGGAATCCGCTGTATTCACCGTGGACCAGACCTATCACGGCGCCTACGACGACATGTCCGCGATCCTCGCCCGTCGCCCGGCCCTGCCCACGGCCCTCCTGTGCGAGAACGACATCATCGCGAGCGGTTGCCTGAAGGCCCTGAGGGACGCGGGCATCCGCGTTCCGGACGACATCTCCCTGGTCGGCTTCGACGATCTTCCGCTGTCGGCCGTCGTCGACCCGCCGCTCACGACGATACAAGTCTCCAAGGCGCAGATCGGCCGGATGGCGATCCAGCTCATAGTCACGCGCATCCTCTCAGACGCGGACATGCCTTCCGTGAAGGTCCTCGTCGGCGGGAAGCTCGTGGAGCGCCGCAGCGTGCTGCGGATAGGCGATTACGGCGAAGATGGAGGAGGACCCGAATGAACTATTCCATTATCCTCGGCAATCTCGGCAACACCTGCGACAGGTTCCTGTCGACCGGCTACAAGGACCAGCCGACCAAGGAGACCATGATCAGGCAGGCTTCCGAGATCCCCGGCGTGACCGGGGTCGAGCTCGTCGGCACCTGGGACATCACCCCCGCGAACGCCGACGAGATGGGCGCGCTCCTGGCCAAGTACGGCCTCGCCTGCGTCTCCATCCTCCCCGACCACTTCTCGCAGAAGCGCTGGGGCCGCGGCGCCTTCACCTCCCTCGATCCGGCCATCCGCGGGCAGGCCCTCGAGGAGACGATGATCGCCGCCGAGCTCGCGCGGAAGCTGGGCTGCCCCCTCGTCAATCTCTGGCCGGGCCAGGACGGCTACGACTACCCCTTCCAGGCCGATTTCCGGCAGGCGCGCCGATGGCTGGTCGACGCGATACGCGCGGCGGCCGCGGCCTTCCCGGACCTGCGGTTCTCGCTCGAGTACAAGCCCAAGGAGCCCCGAACCCACTCGTTCATGGCGCGCGCGGCGGACACTCTCCTCGTCGCGAAGGAGGCGGGCCTGCCCAATGTGGGCGTCACTATCGACACCGGGCACTCTCTCGTCGGCGGCGAGAACATGGCCGAGGCCGCGGTCCTGCTCACCGACTACGGGACCAAGCTCTTCCATATGCACTTCAACGACAATTACAGGTCATGGGACGACGACATGATCGTCGGGTCGGTCCATTTCGTCGAGTTCGTGGAGCTGCTGTACTGGCTCAAGGAGATCGGCTACTCGGGCTGGTACTCCATGGACCAGTACCCTTATCGCGAGGACGCCCAGGGCGCCCTGCGGGGAAGCGTCGAGTTCCTCATGGGGATCGAGGAGATCCTCGACTCCGGCGCGATGGCCGAGATGCGCGGTCTGATCGCCGAGGGCGACGCCGTCAAGTCCTCGTCCTGGATCAGGTCGAAGCTCTTCGCCCATCGCTGATCAGGGAGGGGAATCCCGCGATGGCTCCTTCGAGCCGCAGCGGGTACCGGCCGACGACAGCCGACAGCGCGCCAGCACCGGCCATCTCAAGCTCTACTACGACGAGATAATCGCCGGGCTGAGGGGGGCGGAGGCAGTATTGATCGTGATGGACTCGACGGAGACCCTCACGACCTACTTGGGAGGAGGAAGCTGGGGATTGGCTTTCCTGAGGCTTTCCGAGGTCCCGTCGAACAGCGATATGGACAATTCTCGATCCATGGGCCATCCTCATTCCGATGACAGACGAGCAGTTCGCCGCGGGCATCATGGGGCAGATGCGCGTGGCGCCCGCCCTGGCGCTCGACGCCGCCTCGCGGATTGTCGTCGTGAGCGACCTTCATATGGGGGACGGCTCTGCGAACGACGACCTGCGGCGCAACGGCGAGCTCCTCGCCTCCGCGCTCGAGCGCCGCTACCTCGAGGGAGGCTCGACCCTCCTACTGAACGGGGACATCGAGGATCTGCAGAAATTCCCCCTCGCCAGGATCCGCGCCGCGTGGCGTCGCCTCTTCTCGCTCTTCGACCGCTTCGCCCGCGAGGGCAGGCTCTACAAGATATGCGGGAACCACGACGACGCCCTGCTGGAGGCCTCCCGCTATCCCTATCCCCTCTACCAGGGCGTGAAGCTGGGCTGGGGCGGGAGGTCTCTGTACGCCTTCCACGGCCACCAGGCCTCGGGCTTTCTCGCCAAGCACAACGACCTGAGCGGCGCCGTCGTCCGCTACCTCCTGCACGGCCTGCGCATCCGCAACAGGAGCCCCTCGCACGACTCGGGAAGGCGATACCGCGTCGAGCGGCGCATCTACGACTTTTCCCGGGGCGCCGGCATCGTCTCGGTCATCGGCCACACCCATCGGCCCCTCTTCGAGTCCCTGTCCAAATACGACCGCCTGAGGTTCGAGATCGAGCGCCTCTGCGCCGAGTACAGCGGCGCGGACGGGGGGCGGAAGGCCGAGATAGTCGAAACCGTCGGCTTATATAAGGAAGAGTTCCGAAGGATGGGCCGAAAGGAGAGGCGACGGGGGCGGAGCGGGAGCCTCTACGGCAACGATCTCCTCCTTCCCTGCCTGTTCAACTCCGGCTGCGCGGTGGGAAAGAAGGGGATCACCGCCATAGAGATCGAGGACGGCCGGATCGCCCTCGCCTACTGGTTCGAAGAGGGCAAGGAGAGGCGCTACCTCGAGCGCGAGGCCGAGCCCGCGACGGCGCTCGAAGGCACCCCCTACCTGCGCGCCCTCATCGCCAACGAGGGCCTGGGCGACGTGTTCGCCAGGATGGACCTCTTGTCCTGAGACCGCCGCGCGGCTATCGATGCAGAGAGGCTATCGTCTTCTCGAGGAACTCGAGCCCGTAGCCCCCGAGCTTGACGAGGACGCCGAAGAGGAAGCCGGAGGCTATCGAAGCGACCACGTCGGTCCGGAAGGACTTCTCGTTCTCTTCCCGCACGGCCAGCGAGATACCCTCGACTACGATCGCGCCCGCGACGATCGCGACGAGCATGACCATGATGAGGCGGATGCGGCCGAGGCTCGATGCCGCATCGAAGAGCCTGCTCGAAAGGTAGTAGACCGCGGCGGCGATGACGCCCCGCCACAGACCGCGAGCGTAGGCCCTCTCGTCGATGCGCCTGAGGAAGAGAGGGAAGACGCAGAGCGCGAGGATGAGGGCGAGACTCCCGATGGTTATGCCCTTGAAAGCCTCGCGGGACATCCGCGAGTCGAGATCGTCGGCGAAGACGGCGAGCCTCGAGAGGGCGGCGTCGAAGGGATGGAAAGCGGCCTGGACCGCCGCGAGGACGAGGGCGGCTATCGCGAGCGCCAGGGCGATCCCGGCGAGACGCCGGAGGTAGCGGCCGAAGCGGGACGCCATGGGCCTATTGGTCCGTTCCGCCCGCTATTCGCCTGGCCGGCCTGAGGAAGCCGAAGAATGAGCCGACGAGGCCGCCGATGATGTGGGCGAACTGGGAGATGTTGTTCACTGCCCCGGGCGTCACTTTGGCCGCCACCGCGTTGAATACCTCCCGCCCGAGATAGATGACCATTATAAGGATGAAGGTAAGCGGAATCTCACCCTTCCTGAAGTTGGTGAAGGAGGCGAGGAGGATCATCATGAAGACGATGCCGCTAGCGCCCAGGAGGATGGTGCTCGGGAAGAAGAACACCTGGAGGAGACCGGTCACCAGGGCGGTGGCGAACATCATGAAGAGGACGGAGAGCGAGCCGTAGCTGGCTTCTAGGATGGGCCCCAAGAGGAGGATGAAGCTGAAATTGGAGATGTAGTGGTCAAGGCTCGCGTGGCCGAGGGGGTGGCTGACGAGCTTGAAGTAGTCCTGGAAGCGGTTCGAGTGGAAGGGCGCGGGGGTCGAGAACCAGGCGCCGGTCAGCCCCGGGAGGAGGGTTCCCGACAACAGGAGGACCAGGCCCGCCGCGAGCGTGAAGGTGAGGGTGATGGGCGCGTTGTAGCGGATTCGCATCGAGAGACTCCTATATCTATATATCCAGGTCTATTGAGACGGGGCAATGGTCGGAGCCCATGACCGACGGATGGATGGCGGCGCCCAGGACCGCGGGCAGGAAGCCCTCGTCGACGCAGTGGTAGTCGAGCCTCCAGCCGACGTTCCGCTCGCGGGCTCCGGGGACGCGGTAGGTCCACCACGTGTACTGACCGGGCTCGGCGTTGAAGCGGCGGAAGGAATCGGCGTAGCCCGAGGAGAGGTACCTGTCCATCCAGGCCCTCTCCTCGGGCAGGTAGCCCGGGTTGCCTTCGTTGGCCTTGGGATTGGCGAGATCGATCGGCCTGTGCGCGATGTTGTAGTCGCCCGCCACGACCACGTGGCGCCCCGACGCTACGATGCCGTCGCACAACGCGAGGATCGTGTCGCAGAAGCCGAGCTTGTAGCCGAGCCTGAGCCCCGCGTCCTGGCTGTTAGGGAAATAGGCCGAGACGAGGACGTAGTCGACGAAGTCGGCGACGAGGGCCCTTCCCTCTTCGTCGTACTCGCCCTCGCCGAGGAAGGAAATGGATCGGGGCTCGCGCTTCGAAAAGATGGCCACGCCCGAATAGCCCCTGCGCTTGGCGGAAGCCCAATAGCCGTGGTAGACGCCTCCGCGGCCGTCGGGAGGAGACAGGATTTCCGGAGGGAGCTGATCGGGGCTCGCCTTCGTCTCCTGCACGCAGAGAGCGTCGGGGCTTTCCTCGGCCAGCCAATCGAACAGGCCCTTCCCGGCGGAGGCCCGAACCCCGTTGACGTTCCAAGAGAATAGCCTGGTCACTGGTCCTCCTGCACGACTCGCACCTCGAAATGGAGGCGCGGACCCGCGGTCTCGCCCGTCGACCCAACGTTCCCGACGATCATACCCGATTCGACTTCGTCGTTCAACCGGACTCGCCTGGTCGAGAGATGGCCGTAGACTGTCGACCAGCCCCCGTCGTGCCGTATGACGATGTACTGCCCGAGGACAGGGTCGACACCGGCCTCCGCCACCCTGCCTTCGCGCGCGGCGTAGACTTCCGTCCCCATGGGCGCGGCGAGATCGATCCCCTCCCAACGGGCGGCGCGATGCGCCGAAGGCTTCTCGCGCATGCCGAAGCCGGAGGAGAGGACCCCCGTAGGCAGGGGGAAGCGGAAGAGTCGGCCGAGGAAGAGGGCTCTCTCTTCGGGGCTGAAGCCGGCCCCGGGGTAGAAGAGGAGGACGGATTCCTCGCCGCCGGCACGGACCGTTACCGGATACCCCGAGTCCTTCTCGCGATAGGAGAGGAGGAGGTCCAAGTCGGAGCCCGGGGTCCGGGACGCGAAGATCCCGGGAGCGCTCGGAGCCAGGAGGCGTTCGCCGGGCAGGAAGGAGCGCGCCCGATCGAGGCGATTGACGGTGGCGAGAGTCTCGTAGGGCAGGTCGAGGCGGGCGGCGAGCGAGAAAAGGTCGATCGCCACGCCGACCGTATAGGTGTAGAAGACGAGGTCGGGCGGCTTCGAGCCGCTCCGTATGGCCGCGTAGGACTGCTCGAGCAGCTCTTGCCGCTGGATGGAGATGACGTCGTCCGGCCCCAGGGACGACAATGCCGGATAGGCTTGGGCTTGGGCCGCGGCCGTCGCGCCCATCGCCGCCGCCAGCAGCGCCAGCGCCGCGCGCGATGGCGGTCTCATGGTGCCCGGCGGCCCTCTCGAGCCGAGTGCCGCCGGCGCAAGGCGCGCGTTACCGAAAGTGCGACGAATAGGACGGCAAGGGCGGCGACGGCGGCCGTGTAGCATGGGCCGCAGCTTGTCGCGAAGAGCCAGATCGGCCACGCGATCGCGAAGGACAGCGCGAGGACCAAGGCGGCCGAGAAGGCGAAGGCCCGCGCCCCGGCGAGGCGGGAGCGGGTTCCAGAGTCTTTGGGGACTGAAGAAGCCATCGATTCCCCTCCGGGCCCTGCCGCTCTAGGGCGCTTCGGCGGACGAGGAGCCCGGCTCCGCGTCGCTGCCCAGTACGGAATCGACCAAGGCGCGCATCTCGCTATCCTCTCCCGAGGCGCCGGTCGACGATTCCGAGCCCGAAAGCGCGAGATCCGTGTTCAGCCTGAATACCCCGTCCCGGTATTCTATGATCCCGCCTTCGGCGCCGTCAAAGATCTCTTCTTCTTCCTCACCGAGGAATTCGACCTCCTCCCAAGGCTGTCCGTCGCCGACGACGAGGAGCTCCTCGAGAACGCGACCTCTGTCGAAGGCCGCGAAGGGTCGATAGGCTATCCATGGCCCGAGATAGCGGTCCAGGTCCGATGCGCCGCCGCCGGCCTCCTCTTCGGCCTTTTCCGCATCGACCAGGATATCGGTGTCGCTATCGCCCGGCGCTTCGCCTTCCGGCTCGAACGAGATCGCGGCACCCGCCGCGTCTTCGCGACCGGCAAGGGACTCGGGCTCGGCCAAGGGCAGGCTCTCGAGCTCCTCCATCTTGGCGGGCTCTTCATCGTTCTCCACGCTCTCCGAGGAAAGCGACAGCTCCTCTGCCTCGGACCTAGCTAGACTCTCCTCGTCGCCGCGCGTATCGGCCAAAAAGGCGGAAGCGGCCTCCGCTTCGGACCTGGTAGCGTCGGCCTCGGCCGCTCCGGCCGGTCCCTTGTCCCATTGCTCGAGCGAGGAGAGGTCTATAGAAGAGAGCAGGAGCTCGAACTCGACTTCCTCCAGAGGCTCGAGCCCGGAGTCTCGATCCTCCTCGGAGACGGCGAGGGGCTCGGCGAAATCGGCTCTTCCCTCGTTTTCGGCCTCGGCCTCGAGCATGTCGAGCTCCCCGGCGCGAGTCGTGTCGTCGAGGTCGATGAATCCGATGATGTCCGAAATATCGCCCTCGTCCGCGAGCTCCAGACCGGAGGATTCGGGAATGACCGGGATGTCGTCATACTCATTGGCGGACAACTCGTAGGCCTTGGTGGAGTTCGAACGCGAGTCTTGCACAGTTATCGGCTCTACGGACTCGAGCTCTTCTACGGACTCGAGCTCTTCTACGGACTCGAGCTCTTCTACCGACTCGAGCTCTTCTACCGACTCGAGCTCTTCTACCGACTCGAGCTCTTCCGGCGCCGGGGGCGCCGGAGACCGCAAGGAAGTTGATTGTACGAGTTCGCCTTCGGCGAACTGTGGTTCTACCGGCTCGAGCTCTTCCGGCGCAGAGGGCGCCGGAGACCGCAAGAAAGTTGATTGTACGAGCTCGCCTTCGGCGAACTGTGGTTCTACCGACCCGAGCTCCTCCGGCGCAGAGGGCGCCGGAGACCGCAAGAAAGTTGATTGTACGAGTTCGCCTTCGGCGAACTGTGGTCCCGGCGCTTCGGCCGCCTCATCGGCTCGACTCGCCGCGTTGAGCTCGTCGGCATATCTTACGGATACGGGCTGTATTCCTTGGACGCCGCCCAGCTGAGGTCTTTCCCCGTCGGCCTCTTCAGCTGCTTCCGCTGCTTCCAGCTCTTCCACGGCCTCGGCTAGGTCGGCCGCCTCTAGCTCTTCTACGGCTTCCGCTTCCTCTATATCCTCGATCTCTTCCGGCGCAGATTCCGATTGAAGGGCTTCGCGTTCCGCGAACTGGGGTTCGACGGCCCCGGTTACGTCCGCGGCCTCTAGCTCTTCTACGGCTTCCGCTTCCTCTAGGTCCTCGGCCTCTTCCGGCGTTGAATCCGATTGGAGGGTTTCGCGTTCCGCGAACCGGGGTTCGACGGCTTCGGCCGACTCCGCAGGCTCCAGCTCTTCTACGGCTTCCGCTTCCTCTACATCGTCGGCCTCTTCCGGCGTCGAATCCGATTGGAGGGCTTCGATTCCGGCTGGAGTTTCGACTTCGGGGCGCGTCGCGCGCGCTAGCGGCTTCGCGCCGCTTTCCGGGAGTCCGATGACAGTCGCGGCGGGCAGTACGAAGCTGCCGCTTTTCAAGGCCTCGCCGAGGAGGCGCTCTATGTCCTTGAGTCCTATCGAGCTTCGCTCGATGGAGCTGCGCTCGACGGGGCCGCGATCGCTCTCGGCCCTGCCTCCGAGCACGGCGAGAATCTCGTCCCAACTCTTGTCGATCAGGTCGTCTACATCGGCCTGACGGTTCTTCCGCACCCTGCCTAGGCCCGCTCGAATCGCCTTCCTGACGTCGGGCCTCCGGGACTCGAGCTCGCGGTGCCAACGTCCGAAATCCAAGTCGGACTTGTTCTCGACGTATTCCTCGAGCAGGTTGATCTGGAAGCGCTTGATCCTGTCCGAGAGGACCGTCATGCGGTCCTGCCTGATATTGAACAGGAGAAAGGCGAGGAGGTATGCGGTCACGAAGAAGGACGCGAGGAGGATCCACTTCATGGCCGCCGGCAGCGAGAAATCGCCCGCTGGCACGATGAAGCCGACGCGGCCGGCTCCCTCGACCTGCCTGGAGAACAGCACGAAGGATTCGCCGGTGCCGGCCGAGGCGGCGATCGGGATGGGCTTGTCGTCCAGCCCGGAGGACCAGAGCTCGGCGACATGCTGCGGGAGGACCGATCGGTAGGCCGCGGGCACGCGGAGGAGGAGTCCCGCCTCGCCCGCGGGCACGACGGTCTCGCCCACCGGGGCCAAGTCTTCCCTCGCGAGAAGCGAGACCAGGGCATCGAGCGAGACTTGGAATATCGCGCTCCCCCTATAGATGCCGTAGCTGTCGGAGAAGGGGAGGGAATAGACGAAGCGGCCCGAGCTCGGGTCGACCCGAACGAGCCCCTTCGATCCCTCCGGAGCGGCCACCGAATCGTAGGGAGGGTCGCCGCTCTCTCCGTAGTTGCGGTAGACAGTCTCGAGCTGGCTTTTCGAGCGGATATCGCCGGGAATACTGCTGAAGTGCAGGCGCTTGCCGTTGGAGTCTATCAGCCGAACGCCGGAGAGGCCCGCGGTCTCCTCCTGGAGCTTTCCGAAGAGGTTCGCCCGGTCGAAGGCGTCTTGGGAGCTGAGATTGGGCAGGAAGCTCCTTCTCACCGGATCCTGGGCCAGGACTGAGCCGAAGCGGGCCAGGTTGGAGGCGTGGAAGCCGGACTCGGCCTCGGCGACCTTGGCGAGCGAGGACTCGATGCCCCGCGCGAGCGCCGGATTCCGGAAACTCGATTCGATCACGTCGAAGAGTCCCGAGAAGGCCGCCACGGCGAAGGCCGCGAAGAGGAGTACGGCAATAAGGAGACTTGCGCTCGCTTTCTGGCCTACCGTCATCTCCCCTTCGCCTTCGCTCCCTTCATCAATATATCGAATGGGCCTTCCATCGAATATCGGTTCGGGGAAGGCCACTCTATACCGTAAACGGGCCCGGAGAGAAGTCCGGCGGGCCGGCTCCGAGCTTGATCCCGAGGGGCTCCGGACCTATACTTGGGGAATGCGCATCCGCGACCTCAACCTGAAGTTCAAGGTCCTTCTGCTCTCGCTCGGGGGAATGCTCGTCATTACGGTCATAATCGCCCAGTTCTACATAAGCGATATAACCGCGCAGGCCAGGTCGGCCATCCTCGAGAAGAGCAGGGCGATCGTCTACACGGTGGAGGCCACGCGCGACGCCATGGCCGAGCGCGTCCAATCCGGGGTCGTGACCGACCTCGCGGCGCTCGCCAAGAAGGTGGACCGCCCCACCCTCCTCGGGGCCGTTCCGATAATCGCCGCCATCGAAGTCGCCGGCAAGAACGCGAAAGCGGGGGATTACGAGTTCCGCGTCCCCAAATTTCAGCCCCGGAACCCGGCGAACGAGCCCAAGGGCATCGAGATCGAGGCGCTCAAGAAGCTCGAATCGGGGGAGCTCGGCGAGTACGTCAAGTCCGATTCGCGGAACGTCTACTTTTTTCGCCCCATAAAGCTGAGCCAGGACTGCCTCCTCTGCCACGGGGACCCCGCGGGATCGATCGATCCTGTAGGCGGCGTCAGGGAAGGCTGGAAAGCCGGGGAGGTTCACGGCGCCTTCGAGATCATCTCATCCCTGAGGGCGGCCGCCCTGACCCAGGCCGCCGCCACGCGCAATATCGTCATCGCCGCCTTCGTCCTGACCCTCGGCATCGGACTCGGCCTGTTCTTCGTCATCAGGGTCGTCATGAAGCCCCTCGCCAGCTATGTAGCGACGTTCCGGAAGGCGGCCACCGGCGACCTGACCGTCAGGGCCGACGCGAAGGGCCGGGACGAGATAGGGAAGGTGGCCGACTTCTTCAACAATTTCATAGCCGCCCTGCAGGACATGATGACCGAGGTGAAGTCGGTGGCCATCGGGGCCGAGGCGATCTCCTCCGATCTCGCCGCGAGCTCCGAGGAGACCGCCGCGAGCCTCCACGAGATCAGGGCCAATACCGAGGGCATGAAGAACAAGATCATCCTCCTCGACACCGAGGTCTCGGGCAGCGCGCATTCCGCGGCCGACGTCGACGAGTTCATCGGCAGCCTCGCCAAGCTCATCGCCGACCAGGCTTCCGCCATCAACGAATCGAGCGCGAGCATCGAGGAGATGAGCGCCAACATAAAGAACATCGCCGACGCGGCCGAGGAGAAGCTGAAGATCGCCAACGAGCTCGAGTCCTCGGCCCTCGACGGCCAATCCGAGATGGAGGAGACCGAGCGAGGCATCAAGAAGGTCGCCGATTCCGCCGGCGTCATCATGGAGATGATTCAGATAATCCAGGACATCGCCTCGAAGACGAACCTGCTCGCGATGAACGCCGCCATCGAGGCGGCCCACGCCGGCGACTACGGCAAGGGCTTCGCGGTGGTGGCCGACGAGATCCGCAACCTCGCCGAGTCGAGCGCCGAGAGCGCCGATTCCGTGACCAAGGCCCTGGGCGAGGTCTCCGCGAGCATCCAGCTCTCCGAGAAGAGCACTCGCCGCACGGGAGAGGTCTTCGACCAGATCGTAGCCAAGATCAAGAGCGTAGCCTTCTCCATGTCCGAGATGAAGAACGCGACGAGCGAGCTATCCATCGGCGCGCAGCAGATCCTCGAGGCCCTCGCGTCGCTGCTCGGAACCACCGAGGAAGTCCGGAGCTCGTCTTCGGTCATGAGCGAGAAAGTCGGCGCCATAACGCGGGCCATGCACCAAGTCTCCGATATCTCGGCCGATACCAAGAACGGAATGGAAGAAATCACCATAGGGATCACCGAGATTTTCAAGGCCGCCGAGGCTATCGCCGAGGCCGGCACCAAGAACTCGGAATCGGTGAAGGCATTAAATGCGCTCGTCGGCAAGTTCGTGGTCGAGAAAAAAATGGCATAGACAGCAGTTTATGCATTATTCAACCTCATTTACTACGATTCTCGTATATTTATGCAATTTCCTGCAAATCACTTGACTTTTTATACAGAAAATTAGATTCTTGTGCCCAATTCTTCCAAAAGGAAGGTATGATGGGCCAACAATTTACGGACGGGCAGATGCCCGCCGGACTACCGCCCCGACAGGGTCTGTACGATCCGCGGGAAGAGCACGATTCCTGCGGAATCGGTTTCGTCGTGAACATCAAGGGACGCAAGTCCCATCAGATAGTCAGCCAATCGCTCACGATCCTCAATTGCATGAGCCATCGCGGAGGCGCGGGCTACGAGCGCAACTCGGGCGACGGGGCGGGAATCCTCACGCAGATCCCGCAGAGGTTCTTCGCCGAGGTATGCCCAGAGTCGGGCATCGAGCTCAAGAGCGCCGGGGACTACGGGGTGGGCATGGTCTTCATGCCGCGGAATCCTTCCACGAGGGCCGTGGTGAAGGGCCGCATCGAGAAGCTGATCTACGAAGAGGGGCTCTCCTGCCTGGGATGGCGCGACGTCCCCGTCGACGTGTCCTCGCTCGGCAACATCTCGCGCTCGGTGATGCCGCATATCTGCCAGGTCTTCATCGGCAAGTACCCGGGCCGCGGGCCCGGCGCCTCCGCCATCGGGCTCGACGACATGGCCTTCGAGCGCAAGCTCTACGTCGTGCGCAAGCGCGCCGAGAAATCCACCGAGGGAAGGAGCGAGAGCTCGGCCGATTACTTCTACTTCTCGAGCCTCTCCTGCAAGACCATCGTCTACAAGGGGATGTTCACCTCCGAGCAGGTCGAGCCCTTCTACCTCGATCTCTCCCACCCCGCCTTCGAGTCCGCCCTCAGCGTCGTGCACTCGCGCTTCAGCACGAACACCTTCCCGAGCTGGGAGCGCGCCCACCCCTACCGCTACCTGATCCACAACGGCGAGATCAATACGCTCCGCGGCAACGTCAACTGGATGCGCGCCCGCGAGTCGATGATCAAGACCGATCTCTTCGGGCCCGACGTCGCGCGGATCATGCCCATCATCAATCCGAGCGGGTCGGACTCCGCCATGTTCGACAACTGCCTCGAGTTCCTCTACCTGTCCGGCAGGCCCCTCTCCCACGCCATGATGATGATGATCCCGGAGCCCTGGTCGGGCCACGAGTCGATGAGCGACGAGAAGAAGGCCTTCTACGAGTATCACGCCACCCTCATCGAGCCCTGGGACGGACCCGCAGCCATGGCCTTCACCGACGGATCGAGCGTGGGCGCCGTGCTCGACCGCAACGGCCTCCGGCCGGCGCGCTACTACGTCACCCTCGACGACACCGTCATCCTCGCCTCGGAGGTCGGCGTCCTCGACATCCCCGCGGACCGCGTCGTACGCAAGGAGAGGCTCCAGCCCGGCCGCATGCTCCTCATCGACACCAAGGAAGGGAGGATAATCGACGACGACGAGATCAAGGAGAGGGCGGCCTGCGAGCATCCTTACCGCGAGTGGCTCGACGAGCACATGATAAGCCTGGAGGACCTCCCGCAGCCGCCGCGCCTGCCCGAGCCCAGCCACGAGACCGTGTTGAGGCTCGAGAAGGCCTTCGGCTACACCTACGAGGACGAGCGCCAGGTGCTGGTCCCCATGGTCCGCGACGGCGTCGACCCCGTCGGCTCGATGGGGAACGACACTCCCCTCGCTGTGCTCTCGGACAAGCCCCAGCTCCTGTACAACTACTTCAAGCAGCTCTTCGCCCAGGTCACGAACCCGCCCATAGACGCGATCCGCGAGGAAATCGTCATAGGCCCGGAGACCTTCATGGGCTCGGAGGGCGACCTCGTCCACCCGACCCCCGAGGCCGCGAGGCAGATCAAGCTCTCCAGCCCCTTCATCGACAACGACGAGCTCGAGAGACTGCGCCACATCACGCGGGCCGGCTTCAAGGCGGTGACCATCCCGATCGTCTACCGGTCGGTCGAGGGAGGCTCGGGCGGCGCCGGCGCCGCGCTCGAGCGGGCCATGGACCGCGTCTGCGCCGAGGCCGACAAGGCTTTCGCGGAAGGCTGCAACATACTCATCCTCTCGGACCGCGGCGTGAACAAGACCACGATCCCGATACCGGCCCTCCTCGCCGTGGCGGGCCTCCACCATCACCTGATCCGGAACGAGACCCGGACCCGCGTCTGCCTCGTCCTGGAATCGGGCGAGCCGCGGGAGATCCACCATTTCGCGATGCTGATCGGCTACGGCGTGTCGGCAATCAACCCCTACCTCGTCTTCGAGGCGATCGACGACATGATCAAGACGGGCTTCCTGCCCGACCTGACGCACGACAAGGCGGTGATGACCTACAAGAAGGCCGTCACGAAGGGCGTGATCAAGGTCATGTCCAAGATGGGCATCTCGACGGTGCAGAGCTACCAAGGCGCCCAGATCTTCGAGGCCGTGGGCCTCTCGGGCGCCCTTGTCGACAGGTACTTCACGGGCACGCCCTCGCGCATCGGCGGCATCGGGATCGAGGAGCTGGCGGCCGAGGTCGAGGAGCGGCACGCGGCCGCCTTCGACGAGCGCGCTCCCGACTACGGCACCCTGCCGATCGGCGGGGATTGGCAATGGCGCAAGGACGGCGAGTACCACCTCTACAACCCGGAATCCGTCCATCTCCTCCAGCGCTCGTGCAGGGAGGGCGACTATGCCGCCTTCAAGCGGTACACGGCGCTGATCGACGACCAGTCCGCGCGGCAGTGCACCCTCAGGGGCCTCATGAAGTTCAAGCCGACGAAGGCGATCCCTATCGACGAGGTCGAGGAGGTCGATTCCATCGTGAAGCGCTTCAAGACCGGCGCCATGTCCTTCGGATCCATCAGCAAGGAGGCCCACGAAGCGCTCGCCATCGCGATGAACCGCCTCGGGGGCAAGAGCAACACGGGAGAGGGAGGGGAGAATCCCGAGCGATTCGCGCCAGACGCCAACGGGGACTCGCGCTGCAGCGCGATCAAGCAGGTCGCGTCCGGCCGCTTCGGCGTGACGAGCGAGTACCTCGTCAGCGCCAAGGAGATACAGATAAAGATGGCCCAGGGGGCCAAGCCGGGCGAAGGCGGCCAGCTCCCCGGCCGAAAGGTCTATCCCTGGGTGGCCGAATGCCGCAAGTCCACGCCCGGCGTCGGGCTCATATCGCCGCCCCCCCACCACGATATCTATTCCATCGAGGACCTCTCGGAGCTCATACACGACCTCAAGTGCGGGAACCCCGAGGCGAGGATCTCGGTCAAGCTCGTATCGGAGGTCGGCGTGGGCACGATAGCGGCCGGCGTCGCCAAGGCCCGCGCCGACGTGGTCCTCATCTCGGGCTACGACGGAGGGACCGGAGCCTCGCCGCGCAGCTCCCTCAGGCACGCGGGCCTGCCGTGGGAGCTGGGTCTCGCCGAGACGCACCAGACACTCCTGCTCAACAACCTCCGCTCCCGGATCACCGTCGAGACCGACGGCAAGCTGATGACCGGCCGGGACGTCGCGATAGCGGCCCTCCTCGGCGCCGAGGAGTTCGGCTTCGCGACCGCGCCCCTCGTCGTCCTCGGCTGCGTCATGATGCGCGCCTGCAATCTCGACACCTGCCCGGTAGGCGTCGCGACCCAGAATCCCGCGCTCCGCAAGGCCTTCGCGGGAAAGCCCGAGCACGTGGAGAATTTCATGCGCTTCATCGCCCGGGACCTCCGCGAGCGCATGGCCGACTTGGGGATACGCAGGCTCGTCGACATGGTCGGCAGGACCGACCTCCTCGACATGGAGCCCGCCAAAGGCAATCCCAAGACCCGGAGCCTCGACTATTCGAAGATCTTCTACAGGCCCCAGGTGCCGAACGAGTGGGGCAGGCATTGCGAGAAGGCCCAGGACCACAGCCTCGACGACTCCCTGGACAGGAGAGTCCTCCTCAGCCTCTGCGAGCCGGCCCTCGAGCGCGCGGCCAAGGTCAGGGTCACGATCCCCATCCGCAACGTCAATCGCGTGGTGGGCACCATCCTGGGGGCCGAGATCACCAAGCGCTTCGGCGCCAAGGGCCTGCCCGAGGACACTATCAGCCTCAAATTCGTGGGTTCGGCGGGCCAGAGCTTCGGCGCCTTCCTCCCGCGCGGAGTGACCCTCTCGATCGAGGGCGACTCGAACGACCATATAGGCAAGGGCCTGTCGGGCGGCAAGATAGTCGTCTACCCGCCGGCGGCCTCGCCATTCAAGCCCGACGAGAACATCATCATCGGCAACGTGGGCTTCTACGGGGCCACCGCGGGCGAGGCCTACATCTGCGGCATGGCCGGCGAGCGGTTCTGCGTGCGCAACTCGGGGGTATCCGCCGTGGTCGAGGGTGTCGGCGACCATGCCTGCGAATACATGACCGGCGGCGTCGTCGTCGTCCTGGGCCGCACCGGACGCAACTTCGGCGCGGGCATGTCGGGCGGCGTCGCCTACGTCCACGACGGGGACGGCAACTTCCCGACCCGCGTCAACCGGGAGATGGTCGATCTGGAGGACCTGACCGATCCGGCGGAGATCTCCCGCCTGCGGGAGCTCGTCGAGCGCCACGCGAAGGCGACCGGAAGCGCCCGCGCCAAGCGGATGCTCGCCGGATGGGCCGGCGCGGTGAAGCGCTTCGTCAAAGTGATGCCGCGCGACTACAAACGCATGATCATCGCGATCGACAAGGCCTCGCGCGACGGGCTCTCGGGCGAGATGGCCCTCATGGCGGCCTTCGACCAGAACAACCTCGACCTCGCCCGAGTATCCGGCAATTAGGAGACAGCATGGCCAAACCTACCGGCTTCATCGAATACGAGCGCGCCCTGCCGCCGGACCGAGCCCCGGCGGAGCGGGTCAAGGATTGGAACGAGTTCCATACGGCCTTCAAGACCAAGGCGGAATTCCGCGACCAGGCGGCCCGCTGCATGGACTGCGGCACTCCCTTCTGCCACGGCAGCGTCGTCTACGACGGCGCCGCCTCGGGCTGCCCGATCAACAACCTCATCCCCGAATGGAACGACCTGCTGTATCGCGGCCTCTGGCGCGAGGCCCTGAGTCGGCTGAGGCTGACGAACAATTTCCCCGAATTCACCGGCCGCGTCTGCCCGGCCCCCTGCGAGGGAGCCTGCACGGTGGGAGCCATCCCCCTGCCGGCTGTCGCGATAAAGAACAACGAGGTGAGCATCATCGACCGCGGCTGGGAGGAAGGCTGGCTCGTCCCCGAGCCTCCCGCGAGGCGGACCGGCAGGAAGATCGCGGTCGTCGGCTCCGGGCCCGCGGGCCTAGCCTGCGCCGATCAGCTCAACAAGGCGGGCCATGAGGTGATCGTCTACGAGCGGGCGGACCGGATCGGCGGGATACTCATCTACGGCATCCCGAACATGAAGCTCGACAAGAAGGTCGTGGCCCGCCGCATCGACCTGATGGCGGCCGAGGGCGTGCGCTTCGTGCCGGGCGTCGAGGTAGGCCGGGGCCCGGGGAGCGGGATGGGGCTCCAGGCCGACGACCTGCGCGCCAAGAACGACGCCGTCGTCCTCGCCTGCGGATCCACGAGGCCGCGGGACCTTCCGATAGAGGGACGCGGGCTCGCCGGCATACACTTCGCGATGGACTACCTCACGGCCAACACGAGGAGCCTCCTCGACTCCGGCCATGCCGACGGAAAGTTCATATCGGCCAAGGGCAGGGCGGTCGTGATAATCGGCGGCGGCGACACGGGCACCGACTGCGTCGGCACCTCCATACGCCAAGGGGCGAGAAGCGTGGCCCAGCTCGAGATCATGCCGCGCCCTCCCGAGATCCGCGCTCCCGACAATCCCTGGCCGCGCTGGCCCAAGATACTCAAGACCGACTACGGCCAGGAGGAGGCAGCCGCGCTCTTCGGCTCGGACCCCCGGATCTTCCTCGTTACGGCGAAGAGGTTCCTGGGCGACAAGGAGGGCCGCGTGAGCGGCGTCGTCGTCGTCGACGTCGAGTGGAAGAAGGACGAGAAGGGCCGCTTCGGGCCGCAGGAAGTCCCGGGAAGCGAACGGACAATCCCCGCCGGCCTGGTGCTGATCGCGATGGGTTTCCTCGGCCCCGAGGAAGGCCCGCTCAAGGCCTTCGGGGTGGAGACCGACGAGCGCGGCAACGCGAAGGCCGGCTACGGCTCCTTCGCGACGAGCGCTCCCGGCATCTTCGCCGCCGGCGACATGAGGCGCGGTCAGAGCCTCGTCGTCTGGGCCATCGCCGAGGGCAGGGGCGCCGCGCGGGAGGTGGACCGCTTCCTCATGGGGGAGACCCGCCTGCCCTGACGCCGCTCCATCTACTAAAGTTCCCCCTCTTCCGCCATACTTGAGGCATGGGCGGAAGGAGAAGCTTGCTTCTCGTCGAGGACGAGGCCATCCTGGCCATGGGCACCGCATCCATACTGGGCAAGCGAGGCTACTCCGTCGAGCACGTATTCACGGGAGAATCCGCCCTGGCCCGGATGGCCGAGGCCCCCGAGGGGATCGACCTCATCCTGATGGACATCAATCTCGGCGAGGGGATGTCCGGCACCGAGGCGGCAAGGGAGATCCTGAGGAGCCGGGACATTCCCATCGTCTTCCTCTCGTCCCATACGGAGGAGTCCATCGTCGAGTCGACCGAGGAGATCAGCTCCTACGGCTACGTGGTCAAGAACTCCGGTATAACCGTGCTCGACGCGTCGATCCGGATGGCCTTCAGGCTCTTCGACGCTCGAAAGAGCATAAACGCCCAGAATATGGCCATCGAGGCGGCCAACGAGCAGCTGCGCGTGACGGTCGAGGAGCTGACGGCGTCCAACCGCCGGCTCGCCTCCTCCGAGGAGAAATTCTTCAGAGTCTTCAGGCTGATCCCGGACTCGATCACTATCGACCGCCTCTCCGACGGCGTCTTCATAGACGCCAACGCCGGCTTTACCGAAATGACGGGCTACGCGAGGGAGGAGGTCGCCGGGCGATCCTCCCTGCCCGGCGGCGCGGGCGTATGGGCGCGGACCGAGGACAGGGAGACCCTCGTCCGGCGCCTCGCGGGCGCGGAGGAGACCGCGAGCCTGGAAGCCCAATTCAGGCGCAAGGACGGCAGCCTCTTCACCGGCATGATATCCGCCAAAGTCATAGAGATCGAAGGGGCGAGGTGTATCCTGTCGATCACGAGGGATATTACCGAGAGGAAGCTGGCGGACGATCTCATCAAGGACAGCGAGTCGAGGTTCAGGGCGGCCTTCGCCAACGCGCCCGTCGGGATGGCCCTCCTCTCCCCGTCCGGAGACCTGCGCATGATGAATCGCTCGTTCTGCGCCATGCTCGGCTACACGATGATGGAGGCGACCTCCCTCGACTTCAAAGCCCACATGCACCCCGAGGACCTGGCGCTGGGCGAGGAGGCGGTCAAGAACCTCCTGAGCGGGAGCCGGACCACGATCCGCTTCATCGCCCGGTACCTCCACAAAGAGGGCCGACTCGTCTGGGTCGACGAAAGCGTCTCCCTCCTGCGAAGCGAGAGCATCGAGGCGCAGGGCCTCATCATCCACGCCCTCGACGTCTCCGAGAGGAAGGTCGGCGAGGAGAGGGCCGCCAGGCTCGTTCGCGTGCGGGCCGCGGTGAGCGAGGCGATGCAGCTGATCGTTCGCGAGACCGATTTCCGCAGGCTCCTCGAGGGGGCCTGCAGCATAGCCGCGTCGCGTAGCGGGCTCCGAATGGCCTGGATCGGACTGGTCGACGAGGACGGGGGTGTCGCCAGGCCCTTCGCGAGCGCCGGCGCCGTCGACGGCTACCTCGACGGCCTTGCGATACCGATCTCCGGATCGTCGGCGGGCCGGGGTCCGGCCGAAACGGCCTTGCGCAAGGGCCGGCTGTCGGTGAGCCCCGATATAGAGCGCGATCAGCGCACGGAGCCGTGGCGCGAAGGGGCCCTCGCCAGGGGTTACAGATCGATGGCCGGCTTCCCGCTTCGCTCGAGCTCGAAAGTCATCGGCGTATTCTGCTTCTATTCGGGCGAACTCGATTTCTTCGACCCGGAAGCGACGGGACTCCTCGCCCAATTGGCCCAGGACATATCCTTCGCCCTCGATTCCATGAAGAGCAGGGAGCTCCGCGAGGACGCGGAGCGCAGGTTGAAGGAGAGCGACCAGCTCTACCGGGAGAGCTTCAGGAAGAGCTCGGCGGTGAAGCTCCTCATCGATCCGGCGACATCCGAGATACTGGACGCCAATATCGCCGCCTCGAAGTTCTACGGCTACGCGCCCGAGAGGCTCGTGAAGATGAAGGTGACGGACATCAACGCCTCGCCGCTCGAGGAGATCCGAGAAAGCTTGCGGAGCGCCAGGGCGAGCGAAGAGAACCACTTCTACTTCAGGCACCGCCTGGCCTCGGGCGAGCTGCGCGACGTCGAAGTGTTCTCGAGTCCCATCGAGGTAGGGGACAGGGTCCTCCTCCATTCGATCGTCCACGACATATCCGGGCGCAGGAGATCCGAGGAGTCGCTCAGGCGGCTCCTCGCCGAGAAGGACACCTTGATGAAGGAGCTCCAGCACCGGGTGAAGAACAACCTCAATGTGGTCACGAGCCTCCTCGAGCTCGAGAAGGGGAACTCTCCCGGATCCAAGGCCGGCAGAGTCCTGTCGGAGGCCATCGCGAGGGTGCGGTCGATCTCGGCGATCTACGAGCGGCTCTATCTCTCCGAGGATCCCGAGAGCGTGGACCTCGCGCTCTACGTCCAAGACCTCGCGAAATCCCTCTTCTCGACCTACAACCTCGATCCCGCGCGCATAACCCTCGGATTGAGCGCCGATCGCGTCCTCCTGGACACCAAGCGCTCGGTCCCCCTGGGACTGATCCTCAACGAGCTCCTCTCGAACGCGCTCAAGTACGCCTACGACCCATCGGGAGAGGGAGGCGAGGTCCGCGTCGAGCTCGCGGAGAAGGGGGGCCGGATAAGCCTGAGGGTCTCCGACGACGGCGCAGGCATCCCGGACGGCTTCCTCGGCCCCGACAGCCCGAGCATGGGCATAACCCTCGTGCGCCTCCTGGCCCAGCAGCTCGACGCGGAGCTCCGCATCGAGAATAGCGGCGGGACTCGCGCGCTCATATCCTTTTCGGCCTAGGGCGGAACGCACGGGGTTCTCGACGCTCGCGCTAATGGAGTATGATCCTTCCGCGGAGATCATCCAGGCATGACACTACGCGCGAAGAACGAGGAAGGGGATCCTGCCGAATCTGGCGGGGCCATCGGCGCCCTGCGCGTCGAGGAGGCGCTGCGGCTCGCGCTGGAAGCCGCGCCCCCGCCGAGGACCGAGAGAGTGCCCTTGGAAAGGGCCCTGGGCCGGGCCCTCGCGGAGGAGGCCCGCGCCAGAGTCGACCAGCCCCCCTTCGACAAGTCGGCGATGGACGGCTTCGCCCACTCCTCTTCCCTGCCGGCGCCGGAAGGGCCGTGGCGCGTGACCGGGCTGGCGGCCGCGGGAGCGTCCCGCCTTCCGCCCCTGGGACCGGGCGAATGCGTCCGCATCATGACCGGCGCGATGGTGCCGCCCGGAACGGCTGCCGTCCAGCGCATCGAATGGACCGAGGCCCTGTCGCCTCCCGGGCCGGGGCTCCTCTACTCGGCCCTGGTGAGGTTCACCCGCGCGGAGGAGGCGGACAACCTCGTGCGGCGCGCCGCGAATCAGAGAGCCGGCGAGCTCCTGTTCGGCGCGCGCGTCCTCAGGCCCCAGGATATCGGTATCCTGGCTTCCTCGGGCTATGACGAGATCCTCGTCGCCGAGCGCCCGCGGGTCGCGGTCCTCTCCACGGGCGACGAGCTCGCGTCGCCCGGCTCGCCCCTCGGGCCCGGCGCCGTCTACGATTCCAACGGTCCGCTGCTCGCCGCGCAGGCGCTGGATTGCGGCTGCGACGCGAGCTTCCTCGGGGTCGCGAAGGACGACGAGGATTCGCTCCTCCGAGCGATCGAGGCGGCCCTCCAGGGACGGGATGTCCTGATCGTGTCGGGGGGCGTATCGATGGGCGATTTCGACCGCGTACCGCGCGCGCTCGTCCGCGCCGGGGTCGAGGAGGTCTTTCACGGCCTGGCCATGAGGCCGGGCAAGCCGGTCTTCTTCGGAACGCGGCGCGGCGGCGCGGGCGCTCGCGCAAGCGCGGCGGCCTTCGGCCTACCCGGCAACCCCGTCTCATCCTTCGTCGCCTTCGAGATGCTGGTGCGCCCCTATCTGGCCGCGCGCTCGGGCCTCGCCTGGAAGCCGCGCTCCGTCGGAGCCCGGCTCGCCGCCGCCGTGTCGCGCGGGGAAACGGATCGCGAGGAATATCTGCCGGCGCGGCTCGAGCGGGGCGCGGAGGGTTTACCCTCGGTCCGGCCCCTCGAGTACCGGGGATCGTCCATGCTGAGCGTCCTGGGGGAGGCCGACTGTCTGATAGGCATCGCCATAGGCGTCGAAGGCATGGCGGAAGGGAGCGTGGTCGATGCTCGACTCGTTCGGCCGTGAGATCCGCTGCCTGCGGATATCCGTGACCGACCGCTGCAATCTCCGCTGCGTCTACTGCATGCCGGCGGAGGGCGTGGCGTCTATGCCCCACGAGCGCATTCTCTCCTACGAGCGCATGGCCCAGGTCGCGGCGGCGGCCGCCCGCCTGGGCTTCGACAAGGTGAGGCTCACCGGTGGCGAGCCCCTCGCGCGCAGGGGCGTGGGGACCCTCGTGTCCCTCATCGCGGCCCTGCCCGGCATAACAGAGCTCGCTATGACCACCAACGGCACCCTGCTCGCGCCCGTCGCGAAGGATCTCGCGGCCAGGGGCTTGAAATCGGTCAACGTGTCGGTCGATTCGGTCGACCCCGCGAGATTCGCCGAGCTCAGCCGGGGCGGCCGGCTCCGCGACGCCCTGGAGGGAGCCCTGGCGGCCCGCGACGCCGGGCTGAGGGTGAAGCTCAACGCCGTGGCCTTCGAGGGTCGCGAAGCCGACCTCGAGGGCGTGGCTGCCTGGGCCGCCGGGCAGGGAATGGGCTTCCAGAGCATCGCGCGCTACAGACTGGACGAGGAGAAGCGGGACGGGGGTCCCTGCGACCGGCCTCCCCCCTGCTCGCGCTGCGATAGGATCCGACTCCTCGCCGACGGCACCCTCAGGCCCTGCCTGCACGGGGCTGAGGGCATCCCCGTCGATTTCGGCGACGTCGAGGGCAGCATCCGGCGGGCAGTCCTCGCCAAGCCCCCGATCGGACTGCGCTGCGAGGGCTTCTCGCCCGCCCAGATAGGAGGATGACATGGAAGAGGGCCTGAGCCACGTCGACGAGGCCGGGGCCGCGCGCATGGTGGACGTCTCGGCGAAGCCGCGCGTCCGCAGGACTGCGACGGCCGCGGGCCGGATCGATCTGGCTCCTTCGACGGTCGAGCTGGTCCGGCGCAACGCCCTCCAGAAGGGCGATGTCCTCGCCGCCGCCCGCATCGCGGGCATAATGGGGGCGAAGCGCGCGAGCGAGCTCGTGCCCCTGTGCCACAATATCGAGATCGAGCATGTCGCGGTCGAGCTGCGCGTCGACGATGCCGGGATCGCCATCGAGGCGACGGCGAGCTGTACCGACAAGACGGGCATTGAGATGGAGGCCTTGACCGCCGTCTCCATAGCCGCCCTGACGGTCTACGACATGTGCAAGGCGGTGGACCCGGGCATGGTCCTGCGCGACATAAGGCTCGTCGCGAAGACGAAGGGGGAAGTCTGAATGGCGGGCCCGGCCGGCCAGGGAGAGTTCGAGATAGTCTCGCTCAACGTCTCCTCGAGGATGGGCACCCGGAAGAGTCCGATACTCCGGGCCAGCTTCGCCGTCGGGCGGGGAATCGAAGGCGACGCCCACGCGGGCGTCCTCGAGGACCGGCAGGTATCCCTCCTCGCGGTCGAGGAGATCGAGGCGGCCTCCGCGGCCTGCGCCGAGGCCTCGCCGGGAGCCCCCCCCCTCGCCCCGGGCGACTTCGCCGAGAACGTCACCACGAGGGGGGTCATCCTGCACGAGCTGCCCCTGGGCACTCGGCTCTACCTGGGGACGGCCGAGCTCGAGATCTCCAAGATCGGGAAGGAATGCCACGCGGCCTGCGAGATCAGGCGCCTCGTCGGGGACTGCGTGATGCCCCGGCGCGGGGTTTTCGCGCGCGTCCTGCGCGCGGGGGAGGCCGGCGTTGCGGATCGCTGTCGTTACGGTCTCCGATAGGGCCTACCGGGGAGTCTACGGGGATCGCTCCGGCCCCGCGGTGGAGGAGGTCCTCCGGGCCGCCCTGCCCGACTCCTCGATCGTGCGCGAGATAGCGCCCGACGAGCGCGGCGCCATACTCGAGGCCCTCGCGCGGCATCCCGAGGCCGAGTGGATCCTGACGACGGGAGGGACCGGGCCGGCGCCGCGCGACGTGACGCCGGAGACGACCCGCGAGTTCTGCGACCGGCTCCTCCCGGGCTTGGCCGAGTACCTCCGCGCCCGTTCGCTGGAGGAGACGCCGATGGCCGTGTTCTCGCGCGGCGAGGCGGGCATGCGGGGCCCGCAGATCCTCGTCAATCTTCCCGGCAGCGAGAGGGCCGCGCGATTCTGCGCCGCCGCCCTGGCCCCCCTGATGGCCCACGGCAGCGCGATGGCGCGCGGCGAAGGCCACTAGGCCGGGATGGACGCGTCCGAGCGCTTCACTCCCGAGGCGGCCGAAACGCTGCGGGGGGAGATCGCCGAGAACGGCGGGGGCGAGGTCTTCGCCGCCTGCCGAATCGGCGAGGACGGACGGATCGACGAAGTCCTGGTCGTCGCCCGGGGCACCAGATCCTCGGTGCCGGCCCTGGCGGCCTACCTCGAGCGCGGGGACGTCATCGTGCACAACCATCCTTCCGGGACGCTCAGACCCAGCGAGGCCGACGTCGGCGTCTCCGCCGAGGCCGGATCCTCGGGCGTCGGCTCCTATATAGTGAACAACCCCGTCGATCGAGTGCACGTAGTGGCCGAGCCCGCGAGGCGCAAGCCCTATTCCAGGCTCGACGAGGACGAGATCTCCGGCGTCCTCGACGAAGGCGGCAAGCTCTCCGGCCTGATCGCGGGCTACGAGCCGCGCAAGAGCCAGGTCCGCCTGACGCGCGACGTCACCAGCGCCTTCAACGACGGCGGAGTCCTGGCGGCCGAGGCGGGAACCGGCGTCGGGAAGTCCTTCGCCTATCTGGTGCCCGCCTTCGCCTGGGCGATAAGGAACGAGGAGCGCGTCGTCGTCTCCACGGCGACGATCAACCTGCAGAAGCAGCTTGTCGACAAGGACATACCCATAGTCCAAAAGCTCTTCAGGAAAAAGACGAAGGCCGTCCTCGTAAAGGGCCGGGGCAACTACCTCTGCCGCGCGCGCCTGCGCGAAGCCCTCGACGAGGAGGGGATTTTCGCCGGGGACGATCATCCGCTGCGCCGCATCGAGGGCTGGGCGGGCACGACGGCGACGGGCGACAGGGCCGACCTATCCTTCTATCCGGACGAGCAGCTCTGGTCGCGCGTCTGCTCGGAGTCCGAGGCCTGCCTCGGCCTGCGCTGCTCCGAGCGGGAAGGCTGCTTCGCGCTCAGGGCCCGACGCGAGGCGGCGGACGCCCACGTGGTGGTCGCCAACCATCATCTGCTCTTCGCCGATCTCGCCGCTCGGATGGGCGGCGCCGGCTACGAGGCCACGGCCGTGCTGCCGGCCTTCCGCGCCCTCGTCCTCGACGAGGCCCACGCCGTCGAGTCGAGCGCGACCGCCTTCTTCTCGGCCGAGATGACGCGCTTCTCGGTCAACAAGCGCCTTTCCCGCCTGACGCGCCGAAAGGGCGGCCGCTCCTTCGGTCTCATTCCCCGCCTCCTCGCTCTGCGCGACTTCCCGGCGCGCAGCCTCGACGGGCTCCCGGACGCGATAGCCGAGGCGCGAAGGGCGATGGACGATCTTGACAGCCGCGCCGTCCGACTCTTCGAGGCCCCGCCCGCGGCGCCGGCCGGCCATAAGGCCGAGCGGAGCTACCGACTCTCCGAGAGGAGCCCCGCCCTCCAGGACTTCCTCCTCTCGCCGATGGCGGCGCTCGAGCGCAAGCTCCTCTCCTGCGCCCAGTCCCTGAGCGACGCGCTCGACGCGGCCCTTTCGGAGGGTCCCGAGGAGCTCGCCCAGGAGCGGACGATCTACGAGGCGAGGCAATACCTCCGCTGGCTCGGCGATACCGCCTCCTTCTGCGCCAGGTTCAAGGATTTCGCCGACTCGCCGGAGACCGTCTTCTGGATGGAGAAGGGCAGGACGAGCCAGGGCGAGGCCTTCGTCCGCTACACCCAGACTCCGCTCGACATCACCGGCCTCATGGACGAGGCGGTCTTCACGAAATTCCGGTCGGTCGTGTGCACCTCGGCGACGCTCTCGGTGGGCGGGAGCTTCGATTTCTGGAAGGGTCGCGTGGGCCTGGCCCGATCCGCGGCGGCCGTCGAGACGGCCGTCTATCCCTCGCCCTTCCCCTTCCGGACCAACGCCCTGCTCGCGGTCGACACGGGGGCGCCCGGCCCCGAAAGCCCGGCCTACCGCGACTACGTGGACCGGGCGGTGCCCCGTCTCCTCGAAGCCTCCCGGGGCCACGCCCTCGTGCTATTCACCTCCTACGAGGCGATGAAGAGCGCCTACGAGGTCGCCCGGCCCAAGATGGCCGAACTCGGGATCACGCTCCTGCGGCAGGGCGAGGACGAGCGCTCTAAGCTCCTCGACGCCTTCAAGGCCGACCTCGGATCGGTCCTCTTCGCGACGGACTCGTTCTGGGAGGGCGTAGACGCGCCGGGGGAGACCCTCCAGCTCGTGGTCATATGCAAGCTCCCTTTCCGCGTCCCGACCGATCCGGTGCAGCTCGCGCGGAGCGAGGCCGTCGAGAGCAAGGGCGGGAACGCATTCATGGAGATATCCCTTCCCGAGGCCGTCATCCGGCTCAAGCAGGGCTTCGGCCGCCTCATCCGCCATTCGGAGGACCGCGGCGCCGTGGTGATCCTTGATTCTCGCATCGCCACAAAGCGCTACGGCCAGCTCTTCATCCAGAGCCTGCCCGAGTGCCGCCTCGTCGCGGACGGCCTCGAGGCGATAGCGAGGGCAGTGGGGAAGTTCCTCTTCGATTGGTAGTCCGCGATTGCCCGCCGTCCGGGGATCGTGTAGACTCTCGCGCATGCGAGTCTTCCGATTGGAGAACTCCGTCCAGCGCTACGCCTGGGGCAGCACGGACGGGATAAGCGAGGCGCTGGGGATCGCCAATCCCGGGGGCGGCCCGCTCGCCGAGATATGGATGGGCGCCCATCCCAGCGCCCCTTCGACCGCGATCGTGGAGGGAGTCAGGATCGGGCTGGACGAGCTGATCCGGCGCGACCCCGCGGCGACCCTCGGGCCCGCCGTCCTCGAGAAGCTCGGAGGCACCCTTCCCTTCCTCTTCAAAGTGCTCTCCGCGGGCACGCCCCTCTCCATACAAGCGCATCCCGGCAAGCGCAAGGCCCAGCTCGGCTACGAGAGGGAGAACCTCGGCGGGATCCCCGTGGACGCGGCCGAGCGCAACTACCGCGACCCCAACCACAAGCCCGAGATGGCGGTTGCGCTCACCCGATTCGAGCTCGTTTGCGGGTTCAGGCCGGTCGCCGAGATCATCGCCAACATGAGGCTCGCCGCGCCCGGGGAGTTCGAGCGCAGCCTCGCGCGCCTCGAGCGCGACCCGAGCCGCGTCGAGCTGTCGGTATTCTTCTACGGCCTGGTCTCGGCGGACGAACGGTCGCGCTCGTCCCTCCTCGATTCCGCCGCGAGGAGGATCGCCGGGGCCCTCGAATCGGGAGAGCTCCCCGCGGGGCGGGAGGGAGCCTTCCGATGGGTGCTGCGGATCCTGGAGCTCTTCCCCGGGGACGTGGGCGCGATCATGCCCCTCATCCTGAACCACATCGTCCTCGAGCCCGGTCAAGCCTCGTTCATCGCGCCCGGCGAGCTGCACGCCCACCTCGCGGGCACCTGCCTCGAGATCATGGCGAACTCGGACAATGTCATCCGGGGAGCCCTCACGCCCAAATTCGTCGATCTGCCGGAACTCGTATCGGTGCTCAGCTTCAACCCCGAGAGCCTGCCTCCAGTCCGTCCCTCGGTCGTCGCTCCCTGCGAGGAGGCCTATCCGATCTTCGTGCCCGATTTCGAGATATCCCGGATCGAGGTCGGGCCGGGACGGAGCTACCGCCGAGGCTCGCACGGGCCCGAGATATTGCTCTGCGGCTCCGGGAAGGCCGTCATCGATTGCCCGGGAGAGGGTGGCGTCTCCCTGGGCCGAGGCGAGGCCGCCTTCGTCGCCGCCGACGCCTGCGACTACGAGATATCGTCCGAGGGAGCCCCGCCGGAGAAGGCCCTGGTCTTCCGAGCCTCGGTTCCCGTGTTTCCGTGACGATATGGGCGGACGGCGACAGCCTCCAGGCCGAGCTGCGAAGGCTGATCTGCCGACGCGCCCTCGGCGAGGCCGCCGCGGCCGCCGCCGAAGGGAGGCACGCCCGCTTTCGCGCGGTGTTCGTAGCGGCGCGGATGCCGCCCCTCGAGCTCGGTCCCGGAGTCGAGGCGATAGAGGTCGGAGGCCCCGGGGAGCGTGAAGACGCGAGCCGTGGCGAAGGCGCCGCCGACGATCGCATCGCCCGGGACGCGGTGGCGGGCGACCTCGCCGTCACGAGGGACCTGCCCCTCGCCGAGCGCCTGGCCGACATGGGCCTGCGAGTCCTCAACGATCGGGGAGGCGTCTTCACCTCCGAGAATGCGCGCGAGCGGCGCTCCCTCCGCGACGCGGCCGTCGAGCTTCGCGCCCTCGGCCTCGCTCCCGAGTCTTCCCGGCGCTCGAGCTGGGGGCCCCGCGAGGCGAAGGCCTTCGCCGACGCCCTGGACAGGGAAATCGCGAAGGCCCTGAGGCCCTAGCGGGCACTCGGGACGCTCGAGGCGCCGGACCGGCGCCGGCCGCGGGCCTTCCCGGCTCCGCGTCAGGGCGAGGCCGATGGGGACTCCTGCGTCCTCGGAGGCTCGGCGGGAGTCTCCGGCTCCGCTCCCGGCTCGGGAGAGGGCGGCGGCGGCGCGTCCGCGGCGGGGGCTGGCGCCTGCGCCTGCGGATCGAATCGCGCGGACAGATACTCGTATCGCTCGCGCAGTATTCCGTTCCTCTGCAGCGTCCCCGGCCCGTACTTTATGGGCGAGGACAGGAGAGCGACGAGGCGCGCGGATTCGTCGCGCGACAGGGACGAAATTCCGCGGCCGTACCATTTTCGCGCGGCGGATTCCATCCCGAAGATGCCTTTCCCCCATTCGGCATAGCCGAAATACAGTTCCAGGATCCTGTCCTTCGGCAGGAGCGCCTCGAGCTCGAGCGCCGTCAGGATCTCGAGGTACTTCCTGAAATAGCTCTTCTCGGGAACGAGGAATAGCGTGCGCGCGACCTGCATCGTGAGGGTGCTGCCGCCGTAGAGCGGCCGGCCTACGCGCTTGTTGATCTCCCTCGCGCGCCGGAAGGCCTCGAGATCGATGCCATGATGCTCGTAGAACTTGCCGTCCTCGACGGAGATCAGCATGGAGCGGATGTAGCGGGGAATCCTCCGGAACGGGACCGGCTTCGGACTCTGGATGCGCCAGCCGAAGCCCCATTTCCGGTAGGCCATGAGCACGGTGGCCGGGGGGTCCACGTAGCGGTAGGCCGAGATTAGGAGGACCGTCGCGACGATGTAGGAGAGCTGAAGGGCCGCGACGCACGCGAGTACGAGCCGGGCGATATCGCCGAAGGTGCGCGCTCGACGCGCCGGCCTCGGAAAGGGCAGGAGCCCGGGCGGCGGCGAGAGGCCGGCGGAGGAGGATCCGCCCTCCCCGGGGGCCGCAGCCAGGGAGACCGCGAGAGCGGCCGCCTGCTGCGATTCCAAGGCGGGCCAGCCCAGGCTCCGATCGCGCCGTCGGGCGTAAGAGAGAGCGCGCCTTCGATACTGTGGGGGGGGCATGATGCAGAGCCATGCTAGCATGGTGCGCCCGGCATCGGCAATCACGTTGACATGCCCGTGGCCCAGGGCTACTCTTGCCGCGCAATGAAGAAAATCCTACTCTTGGTTTCCCTGCTGTCGGCTGCCTCCGCTCTCGTCCTGGTCGCGGAGCAGTTGAGCGGCATACCAGGGCTCGACCGCTTCACGCTCGCCAACGGTCTCGAGGTCTACGCCTACCGCGACGACGCCCTCCCGGCCGCCCGGATCCGGATCGCGTTCAGGACGGGCGCCATATCCCAGGGGCCGGAGAGCGCCGGGCTCTTCCGCCTCTACGAGCGCATGCTTTTCGGCGGCTCCGCCGCGCATCCCGGATCGGCGAGCGTCAAGGCTGCCTTCGCCTCTCTGGGCGTCACCGGATCGAGCGGGGGAACGGGCGCGGAGAGCGTCGACTACCGGGTCACCCTGCCCTCCTCCGAAGTCCCGCGCGCCCTCGTCTTCCTGGCCGGTCTCTTCGAGTCGCCCGTTCTGGACGCCGACGAGCTCGCGGCGGGGAAAGAGGCGGTCGCGCAGGAGATCAGGGACCGCTCGGCGGATCCGGACTCGATCTACGAGGCCGCGCTCGAGAGAAGGCTCTTCGCCAAATACCCTTGGACGCGGGATCCCGCGGGGAGCGAGAAGGTCGTGCGCTCCGCGACGCTCGCCTCGCTCCGGGTCCTCGCCTCCGCCTGGTTCGTGCCGAACAACGCGGCGATCTTCGTCGGCAGCGACATCGATCCCGACGAGCTTCGCGCCGCCGCGCAGTCCGCCTTCGGCGGCTGGGCCGCGGGACGCGAGCCCTGGACGAAGGGCCCACCCCGGAACCCGAAGCCGGGGGTCGTCAGGCCCACATGGGTGGTCTATCCCGATCCCGCCATCCCGGAGGGGACCGGCAGGATCGAGGCGCGGTACCGCGGCCCCGACCTGGCCTTCGACCCCGCCTCGTGCTGCGCCGCGGACCTGTGGAGCTCCCTCGTATCGCCGCCGGAGGGCCGGTTCAAGACGGCCCTCGAGGCCAACGTGCCGAGGCTCGGAAGCGCCGACGGCATCGCGGCCGGCTACGTCGGTCAACGCGACGGCGGCTGGATCTCCATCTCCTCCTATTTCATCGTCGATCCGGCCCTGCCGGCCGTCGACAGGGCGCGAGCCTTCAAGGAGAGGGAGCGCGCGTTCGAGATCACATCGATGAAGCTGGACCCTTCCTACTTCTCCTCCGACGACTACGATGCAGCGCGCAAGCGCATCCTGGACGAGCGCGCGACGGCGACCGGGGACGGGGAGGGAATGATCGACACTCTCGCCTTCTGGTGGGCCGCGGCATCGATAGACTATTTCGTCGGCTATCCCGCCGCCCTGGCCAGGACCGGGCCCAAGGAAGTCTCGGCCTTCCTCGATACCTACATCATGCGGAACCTCGAGGTGGTCGCCGTCAGGATGAACCCCGCGGACTACGAGAGGGAGAAGCCCTCTTTCGAGGGGGCGGGCTTCGAGGCGATAGGCCCCTCGAACGCCTTCTGGTGGCAGAGATAGGCGGGGGGCCTTTAGCAGGCTGTTGAAATACTCGAAGCATTTCAACAGCCTGCCAGGCAATTGCTCCGCGAGCTTTGCTCGCGAAAGACCTTCGGTTTTCTGCGCAATCGCGTGTTTCAAGGTAGTGTTGAAAAAGGCTCCGCAGCCTTTTTCGACACCCTGTTAGTCGTCTTCGTCGATGGCGGAGATGGAGGGCAGGGCCCTCAGGGCCTTCACGGCCCGCTTCACGTCCTCCCGAGACTCGAACTCCATCGTGAAGGAGCCCGAGAGGCTCCCGTCCCCCCGCTCGCCGAGGCGCCCCTCGCGGAGCCTGCCTTTGAACTTGCGAACGGCGTTCTCGATCTCGGCGAAGAGGTCCGGGCTCTTTCGGGACGTTATGCGGAAGCGGGCCGTCGCGAACGAGGCGGAGTCCTCCCAGCTCACGTCGATCCGCCGCTCCGCGAAATCGGCTATCGCATGGAGGGAGCGGCAATCCGCCCGGTGCACTATGATTCCCCGGCCGCGCGAGACGTAGCCGACGATCTCGTCCCCGGTGACGGGCTGGCAGCAGCCCGCGATGCGGATCATCATGTTCTTGGCGTCGCCTATGGCGACGCCCGCGCGATCGTTGCGGACGGCCTCGCCGGGCTCCACGGCGCGGTACTCGTAGGCTTCCTTCTGGGCGGCGGCGCCCTTGAGCGCGGCGGCGGCCTTGACGATTTCGGTCATCCTGGCGACCGGCGCGGGGGGCGGCTTCTGGCCGGGCGCGTGCGCGGGAAGGGTCGCGGGCTCGCCGGGCTTGGCGTGGGCCTCGCCCTTCGGCCCGCCTCGCGCGGCCATCGCGCCGCGATGCCCCGCGACGATGTTGCGATCGATCGCCAGGGCCTCGCCGTCCTGGACCAGCCAGGCGCGAATCTTCGCCTTGGCCTTGCTCGTGCGCGCGATGCGCAGCCAGTTCATATTGGGGCGGGCCTGGGGCGACGTGAGGATCTCCACCACCTGGGTGTTCACGAGCTCCGCGTCGAGGGGCACGATCTGGCCGTCGGCCTTCGCGCCGAGGCAATGGATGCCGACGTCGGTGTGTATCGCGAAGGCGAAATCCAGGGGAGTAGAGCCGGAGGGAAGCTCGATGACGTCCCCCCTGGGCGTGAAGACGAATATCGAGTCCTTGAGCAGCTCGCGCTTGATCTCCTCGAGGTAGACCGCGCCCTGGGCGACGAAGTCGCCCCACTCTCTCAGGCGGTTGACTATGGGCATGTCCTCGGGCCTCGGGACCTCGGCCGCGGAGCCTTTCTTGTACAGCCAATGCGACGCGACGCCGTATTCCGCGACTCGGTGCATCTCCCGCGTGCGGATCTGCACCTCCAGGAGGCGGCCCTCGTAGCACATCACCGTCGTGTGGAGGCTGCGGTAGCCGTTCGACTTGGGCATCGCGATGTAGTCCTTGAAGCGCCCTTCCATCGGCTTCCACAGGCGGTGCACCATCCCGAGCAACGCGTAGCAATCGTTCTCGCTCGAGCAGATGAGCCTCAGGCCCAGGAGGTCGAAGAGCTCCTCGGCGCCCTTGGCCCGCTTGCGCATCTTCTGATAGATCGAATAGAAGTGCTTGGCGCGGGCGGAAGCCTCCACCTCGACGCCCTCGGACCGCGCCGCGCCCAGGATCTCGGCCTCGATGCGCTGGAGGAAGGACTCGCGTTCTCCTTTCTTGACCGCGACGATGTCCTTGATCTGGTCGAAGGCCTCGCGGTTCAGGGACTTGAGCGAGAGGTCCTCGAGCTCGTCCTTCATCCAGCTTATGCCCAGCCTGTCGGCCAGGGGGGCGAAGATGTCGAGGCACTCGGCCGCGATCTCCTTCTGCCTCTCCTCCTCGAGGTACTTCAGGGTCCTCATGCTGTCGAGCTTGTCCGCGAGCTTGATGATGATGACGCGGATGTCCCTCGCCATCGCGAAGAGCATCTTGCGTATCGTCTCGGCCGCCTGGACCGTCTTATTCTTCGCCTTGAGCGCCGCCAAGCGCGAGCTATCCTCGACGAGGAGGGAAACCCCGGAGCCGAAGCCCTCGCTTATTAGGGCCACGAGGGTCTTGCGGCGCGCGGCCGCGGCCTCGGCCTTCGCCCGTTCCGCGGACAGGGCCTTGCGCTTCGCCCGGGAAGCGCCGGAAGGCGCGGTCTCGGTCTCCTCGACGGCATCGTCCTCCTCGGGCGCGACCCCCTCGGGATGGCCGTCGAGGGCGTCGTGGAGGAGGCCGGCGATCACGGAGTCCGCGTCGAGCCCGAGGCCGAGGAGGATGTCGGCGACGCGGAGGTCGTGCGTCCAGGCCCCCTCCCCCGACGCCCGGAGCTTCCCCGAGTGCCTTTCCTCGGTCCACGCCAGGGCGGAGGCGATGCGGCGGGCATCGTCGGCCGAATAGGCCTCGCCCGCGCGGGCGAGGAAGCTGGTCCTCAGGTCGTCCACGATTTCCTCCCCAACGTGACGCGCGCCCTCCCCCCCAGGTCCAGGCGAGCTTCGATACCCGACAGGCCCGATGCGCGGATCAATCCGGCGACCTCCTCCGCCTGCTCGCCGTCGGCCTCGACGAGGAGGGCCCCACCGGGAGCCAGGGCCAGAGCCGCCTCGCGCACGAGTCTCCTCATCAGGTCGAGCCCGTCCCCCCCTCCGTCGAGGGCCATGCGCGGCTCGGACCAGCCGAGGGCCAGCAGGGCTTCGGCCTCGACCGACGGGACGTAGGGCGGATTGGCGACCACGAGGTCGAGGTCCCTCCCGGCCGAGGCGAGGAGATCGCCCGCCTCGAAGGACAGAGCCCCGCCAGGTCGATCCGGCGCGAGCAGGGCCGCGGCGTTGGCGCGGGCCAGGTCTAGGGCCCCGGCGGACAAGTCCGACGCGGATATCTCCCAATAGGGCCTGTCGGCCGCGAGGCTTATCGCGACGCAGCCCGAGCCGCAGCATGCCTCGTGAACACGCAGTGGGCGCCCCCCCGAGATCGAGTCGCCGATCTCGAGGGCCGCCGCGACGAGGGTCTCCGTATCGGGACGGGGCACGAGGACGCGCGCGTCGACCGTGAAATCCCGGCCCCAGAATTCCTTCCGGCCGAGAATGTAGGCGACGGGTCTGCCGCGGGAGCGGGAGGCGACGCGGGCTCTGTAGAGCTCCAGCCGTTCCTCCTCGACGGACTCGGGCCCCGATGCGAGGAGCCCGGCCGTATCGAGGGCAAGGGCGTCGGCCAGGAGGAGGGAGGCGTCCAGGAAGGGCGTCTCGGTCCCCGCGAGGGCCGCCGCTCCTTCCCGCAGCGCATCCCTCACCGTCATGTCTGGCGCATCCCGCCGGCCGCCGCCTGGGAAGGCTGGGCCTTCGGCTCGGTCTCGGCCTTCATGAGGGCCTCGCGGGCCGCGCGGACGAGGGCGTCCACCAGCTCGCCGATATCGCCCTCCATGGCGAGCTCGAGCTTGTACAGCGTGAGGTCGATGCGATGGTCGGTCACGCGGTTCTGGGGAAAGTTGTAGGTGCGTATGCGCTCGGAGCGGTCTCCCGACCCCACCATGCTCCTGCGCTCGGCGGCCCGCTCGGCCTGGCGCTTCGCGTCCTCGAGCTCGAAGAGGCGGGCCCGCAGTATGCGCATGGCCTTGGACTTGTTCTTCAGCTGGCTCTTCTCGTCCTGGCAGTGCACGACGAGACCGGTGGGGATGTGAGTGATGCGCACCGCCGAGTCGGTCGTGTTGACGCTCTGCCCGCCCGGGCCCGAGGAGCGCATCATGTCGATGCGGAGGTCCTGATCGCGGATTTCCACCTCGGTGTCCTCGACCTCGGGCAGGACGGCGACGGTGACGGCGCTCGTGTGGATCCGCCCCGAAGCCTCGGTGGCGGGGACTCGCTGGACGCGGTGCACGCCCGACTCCCAGCGCAGGCACTCGTACACCGCGTCGCCCGCGACCGAGAACACTATCTCGCGGAAGCCGCCGAGCTCGGTGCCCGAGGTCTCCATGACCTCGACCTTCCAGCCCCGCCTCTCCGCGAAGCGCGAGTACATCCTGAAGAGGTCGGCAGCGAAGAGGGCCGCCTCCTCCCCGCCCGTGCCGGCCCTGATCTCGACGATGGCGGGCTTGTCCGCCAGCTCGTCGCGCGGCGCTATGAGGTCCTGGAGCTTGGCCTCGATGGCCGCGCGGCGCTCCTCGAGCTCCTTCGCCTCCTCGCGCGCGAGGTCCCGCATTTCGGGATCGGTCTCGTCCCTGACTATCGACCTGGCGCCCTCGAGCGAAGCGAGGACCTCCCGGTACGCGGCGTAGGCCTCGACGACGACGGCCAGGCGCGAGCGCTCGCGCATGGCCTCGCGGAACCGCGGGGGGTCCCTGGCGAGGTCGGGGTCGGAGACCACTTCGTCCAGCTGGCGCAGTCTGTCCGAGAGGGCCTCGAGCTTGTCTATCACGCTCCCTGCCTCTCCGAGAAATACGGGCAGGTATAGACGACGATCTCCATCTCGCTGTCGGCTCCCGCCTTCTCGATTCCGGTCGACAGTAGCTTCTGTATCCGGCAGTTGCCTATGGCGGCGCAGAGCGGGCAGGCGCCGTTGCCGCGGGGATTGATCTCGAGCTTCATAGGGCGATGGTATACGAAAAAAAAGAGACCGTCCACGAGGGACAGCCCCTTTTACGCGAGACCGGGCTCGAGAGCCGCGATCCTAGTCCTTGACGCCGGCGGCGGCGATGGCGGCCTTGAAGCCGTCGAGGCTGTCCTTGAGGGCCTTGAGCTGGGTCTTGGACGCTACGACGTCGGTGAGGGCCTGAGCGTCGGCGAGGCTCTTGGGGGCGGCGGCGAGGCCGGCCTTGATGGCCTTGAGGTCGACCTTGGCCTTCTTGGCGGCGGCCTTGGCATAGAGCTTCTGCACGGCGGGGATCTCGGCGGCGATATCGGTCCCGAGCTGGGTCACATCGGCCTTGGCGGCCTCGAGCCCGGCGGCGGCATCGGTCTTGGCCTTGGCGGCGGCGGCGGAAAGGGCGGCGGCGAGGGCTTTGGTCTTGCCGTAGTCCTTGGCGCTCAGGTTGGCCTGAAGAGCGTCGTTCGCATCGCTGGCGGCCTTGAAGGAATCCGCGGCGAGCACGTCGGCCTGGGCAGTCTTTGCCTCCGCGAAAGCGGCGTTGGCGGCGTCTACATCGGCCTGGGGAAGCTTGGCTGCGCAAGAAGCGAACACGAGAGCGAGAGCCAGGACGGGGAGAAGGACCTTGAGGTACCTCATAACGAAAACCCTCCGGAAATGTCGGTCGGGAAAAACCCAGCCGGGATACTTGGATGGCCGGAGAACATACACGATGTTCGTTGAAAGCCTATCCTTCGTATCTACGCGCGAAATAGTACATCGAGCAGTAAAGATGATCAATATCTTCTAGAAAATACTTGTAAATTTTGTTTTTTGCGCTATTTAGCGATATAACTCTCGATTATACATAATAATACTCCTTATTGGCCAATTTTCAGAGATATCGTCGCTACCGTCCGTTTCATGTAAATTCGTTAAGGAACAGTGACAAACAGCAATTTGAGACACAAGAGGCGCATAGGGTCACGCAATCCCAGGCGCTTCCGCGAAGCGTCCACCTGCCTTGCAGCGGCGTCCCACCGCGGTTATCATTCGACCACCATGCTCGACTACAAATACATCAAGGACAACCTCGATGCGGTCAGGAAAAACGTCGCCGACCGCTTCATGAAGGCCGATCCCGACCTGGTCGTCAAGCTCTACGACAAACGCCTCGCCGTCCTGCGCGAGCTGGAGGACGAGCGCAGGAAGCGCAACGACAACGCCGCGGCGATGAAGGGAAAGCTGGACCCCGAGGCGCGGCAGAGGCTCATCGACGAAGGCAAGACCCTCAAAGAGCGAATCGCCGCCCTGGAGACCCAGTCCGCGGAGGCCGAGGCCAGGCTCGACGAGGAAGGCCGCAAGATCCCGAACATGGCCCACCCCGAGGCTCCGGTCGGCAAGGAGGACAAGGACAACCTCGAAGTGAGGCGGGTGGGCGAGCCCACTACCTTCGCCTTCGAGCCCAAGGACCACGTTCAGCTGGGGCAGGAGCTCGACATCATCGACTTCGACGCGGCCACGCGCGTCTCCGGTACCAAATTTTACTATCTCAAGAACCAGGGGGTGATACTCGAGCTCGCCCTGGTGCGTTACGCGCTCGATATCCTCATGAAGAAGGGCTTCTCCCTCTTCACCACCCCCGACATCGCCAAGACGGAGATACTGGAGGGCATCGGCTTCAATCCGCGCGGGGCGGAATCCAATGTCTATACGGTCGAGGGCGAGGGGACCTGCCTCATCGGGACCGCAGAGATCACCCTCGGAGGCTACTACTCCGGCTCCGTCCTCGATCGCGCCGACCTCCCATTGCGGCTCGCCGGCCTCTCCCACTGCTTCCGCCGCGAGGCCGGCGCCGCGGGCCAGTTCTCGAAAGGCCTCTACCGCGTCCACCAGTTCACCAAGGTCGAGATGTTCGCCTACTGCCTCCCCGAGGATTCCGACCGCATCCACGAGGAGCTCCGGGCCATCGAGGAGGAGATCTTCTCCGGGCTCGGCATTCCCTTCCGCGTCGTCGATACCTGCACCGGCGACCTCGGCGCCCCGGCCTACCGCAAGTGGGACCTCGAGGCCTGGATGCCCGGGCGCAACGGCGGAGAGTGGGGCGAAGTGACCTCGACCTCCAATTGCACGGACTTCCAGGCTCGCCGCCTGAACGTCAGGTACAAGGACGAGGACGGAAAGAGCAAGTACGTCCATATGCTCAACGGTACGGCGATAGCCTGCAGTCGCGGGCTCATCGCGGTCATCGAGAACTTCCAGCAGGCGGACGGGTCGATAAGGATACCTGCGGCGCTGGTCCCGTACTGCGGGTTCGACGAGATCAGGAAGATGGAGAAGAAGTAAAGGGGAAACACGACCTAACCCTTTCAACCGCCAGCATCATCCCATAGGCACGAATCGTTATCGGCCTGATACGGGGGGCCTGCTGGCTGCGTGGGGTCTCGCTAGTCCTCCGGGCCTTCGGCTCGGGAGCTGCAAGGAATAGATCGTATGACCGCTATCGCGGGCGCGGCATCGCCTTGAGGGCCCGGTGGGCTGCGGAATCGCTCAACCCCTGTCCGCCGTCACCCCCGACAATAGGCGAGAACGATCCGGGCAAAAGTGCCTTAGGCGCGGGCGGCGGGAGTGCCATTACCATCACTCTTTTTCTCTCTGCTCCCCTCGCTGCCCTGTGGTCGGCCAGGCAGTGAGACTAACTTAGAAGATCTGCAACGTTATGTTTCCCAATAGCGATCCCTGTCTGCTGCTTAATCTGCTCCTTCCTCAGCCTTTTCCGGAAACCATCGCCGCATCGTCTCGACGAGACGACAAAGTCCAGGCTCCACACAATATCTACTTATCGAAGCTTTCTCGGCGACATAGCGGTGAATCGCGGAGGAAAAAGGCTTTCGCTTTTCTCTGATCGCGATTTGTGCAGCCTCTTTCGGTCGCGGAGGCTTCTGTTCGCCCTCGCGGAGAAAGCCGCGACTGCGAAGGAAAGTCTCAAGCTCCTCGTAGCTCTGCCAATTGAGGGCGCGGGCTGTATGAATAGTCCCTGTCCAGAGCCACTCGTCTATCTCGGGCTCTACGACTATCGCCGCGACGCAATCTTCTGACCATCCAGCTTGGTGCAGTCTCCTCTCTATTTCGCATTTCTGATCAATCGCCGATGGCGCACCGTCCCATTCGGCATCGAGCATTACAATAGCGTGCTTGTATTCGCCAAGCCATGGTGAAAGCAATCCGGCCGCGCAGAGGTATAGCCCAGGATCGTTCTTACCCACCGCCACCTTTACATCTCGTTCCGGATCGAGATCGAAGGGACAACATCCAAGACTAAGATAAAAACGATCCCGGGCAGCAACTCCCGCGATGATTTGTTCCATTGTCTTATCGGCGACAAGGAAGAAGCAATCTCTCATAAGATTCCCGAAGCGAAAAGGTCGGCCATGCGTAACCCTGACAGCCACTTCTTTAATTGAGGATGATCGTCGCCTCTTATCACGTCGGCCGAACCGTTCGAATTCTTGCCGAAGCAAAGGAGATTCTCGGTTTTTTCTACGAGGCCGAGCACAAGGGCTGAATGCGAGGCGCAGAAGACCTGCGAGTCGTAGACCGAGGACAGGGATTGCATCACGGTCTCGATAGCTCTGGGATGAATGCCGTTTTCCGGCTCCTCGACAAGGATGATCGAGGGTTTGACTTGCATATAGGCCAGCAGCGTTAGAGCGAGGAGCCTCAGTGTCCCGTCTGAGAGAACCCAGGAAGGGGCTTCGAGACCACTCGCGTAGCTTAATTGAAGGTAACGAGATTTATTCTCTTCCCTCTCAATCGTGCGTATAGATCTGAGATCGGGAAGAGCGGTACGGACATGAGCAGTCCAGTCCTCGAGCCTATCGGAATTCTGTTCCTCAAGCCTATGCACTACCCAGGGAAGGTTCGAACCATTGCTCATCAATACTGTGGGCAAACCGGCGGGAGCAGGTATCCGCATCGATTCGGCGTTGAGCATGAGGCGGAAGACACCATCCATTATGTAATTTTTAAACCAAAGAGACACGGGAAAGCGCTCTTTATCTTCAAAGAGGTTCCCCAATGCCGCTTTGCCGGGCCCTAACTTGAATTGGTTGTTCCAGTCTGTCTTCTCGGAACGGAAATAATCAAATCCCTTATCCGTTTTCGAAACGGTCTTACGCCAATTACGAGTCGAGTTCTTCGAGATGAGGTGCTCTGGAAGCGGAAGATACTCTTCTGGGAACAGGGCACATTCACGCCGGGCTTCGAAATCGGCACGCTCCGCACCCTTGGGAATAAGCCAGAGCGCTTCCGATTCGATCCCAAAGTCGTTGGTGTTGATGGCTATCTCGTATCGGAGCTTCGTATAGCCCTGGCCAAGGAGATCGACAGCAGGCGGCACACCCGCGGTAAAAGCGATTTCGATATTCCCTCCTTTTCCGAGCCAGGAGAGTTCGCGTAGATTTTCCGCCCGCCGGGGTACCTCTATGCGTGGATCACCGAAAACTGCTTTTTCAAGGCCACCTGAAAGGAGGTCCCGAACAAACGATATGGAATCAAAGAAACTGCTCTTGCCTGTCGCATTCGGTCCGACTAGGACTTGAAATTCTCCCAATCGTACCTTCACTGAACGAAGTGCCCTGAAATTTCGTATTTCGATCTGCTCGATCATTCTCTTCCCGCCTAGGCTTAAGTATACCATATGGTGAGAAAGAACCGTGACACTGAATTTATGTGATTAGTAGTTTTGCTTTTTCTATTTGCTCACTGCAGATGTATAATGACGCATAACTTTGCTAGAACCAAAACGGCTTACAGGAGGCTATATGACTGCCGCGACAAGACAGGCGCTCATCGGGCTGCGGGACTTCTCGACGCTCCAGTGGTACGTCATTCCCCTCCTCGCCCTCGTCTTCTATCTCTACACGATGGAGATCAAGAGGGCGAGAATCGGCGGCGATTGGAACCCGGTATTCGCTGCGGTCGCGATTTTCGGGGCGGATTTCTTCAACGAGAGCTGGAACGGCTGGTTCATGATCCTGTCGGGGCGATCCGCGCTCTGGACGACTCCCGGCCCCACGGCGCTTAGGACAACGGTGGGCTGGAACATAGAAATCATGTTCATGTTCGCCATCCTCGGGTTCGTCTTCTACCACAGCCTCTCGAACAGACCCAAGGCCCGGCTGCTCGGCATCCCGGAGAAATGGTTCTTCGCGATCGCCTACTCGCTCATCTGCGTCGTCGTCGAGTGCTGCCTCAACGCGGGCGGCATCCTCGTCTGGGAGTATCCCTTCTGGGGACGGAGCGTCGAGGGCATAGTGCCGATATTCCTCGTCGGCTATTTCTGGTTCTTCGCCTGGGCGATCTTCGCGGTCGGCCGAAAGACGATATCCGGCAAGGTCCTGGTCTGCGCGATCCCCTACGCGGCGGCCATCGTCCTCGATCTCGTAGCCCTTGGGCTGGGCTGGCGGTATTGAATGGCCTACATTCGTGTAGTTCGGCTTTTGTAATTATTACAGCTCCCCTAGGAATTAATTCGATCAGTTGACGATGGAGGAATCCTTCAGTGAACGCGGAGGAATCCTTCAGTGAACGCGGAGGAATCCTTCAGTGATCCCGGGAGAATTCTTCAGTGATCCCGGCCGACTTCTTCAGTGGTAAATTCCTCCGCGACCACTGAAGAATTTCTACTGAGAGATTTACTCGGATTTTCATAAACCAGGCAGCGCATAGTCGAGCTTTTGCCGGCACGTGCCTTGTCCTCAGGCTCTTCGCGGCCCCTCTGTTGGGACCACCTCGAAGGCGAGGCGCTGGTTCCGCCTGAGGACGGAAATTTGCGAGCGCCTGCCGATCGAGCCGGCGCCGAGGCGGCGGCGGAGCTCGTCCATGCCCCCGATCGTGATTCCGTCGAAGGAAAGGAGAATGTCGCCTTCTCGGAGACCGGCCGCGTGGGCGGGCCCGCCCGGCTCGATGAGAATGGCCCGGAGCGCGGTCTCGCCGGGCAGTCCGAGGAGCCGGGCCGCGTGCGGGGAAAGGGAGAAGTTCTGCCCTCCCAAGCCCAGGTAGCCGCGCCGCACCCTCCCCTCCCTGAGCAGGGCCGAGGCGACGTCGGAGACGGTGTTCGCGGGGATGGCGAAGCAGAGTCCCTGGGCCTGGCGGATGACGGCCGTGTTGACGCCGATCACGAGGCCGCGGGAGTCCACGAGGGGGCCGCCAGAGTTTCCTGGGTTCAAGGCGGCGTCGGTCTGGATCACGTCGTCGATGAGCCTTCCGCTGGCCGCGCGGAAGGATCTCCCGAGGGCGCTGACGACGCCTGCGGTCACGGTGCTCTCGAAGCCAAGGGGGTTGCCGACCGCGATAGCCAGCTGGCCGGGGCGGAGTCGCGACGAGTCGCCAAGGCCGATCGAGGGGAGCCCTCCCAAAGGGAGCCTTAGAATGGCCAGATCGGTATCGGGGTCGTCGCCCACGATGCGCGCAGGGAAGCGCCTGCCGTCGGAGAGGATGGCTTCGATGCCGCCCGAGCCCGACACGACGTGGCTATTGGTGACGAGGAAGCCGTCGGGCGTGAATATGAAGCCCGAGCCCGAGGCCTCGGCGTCCCCCTCGTCGCTGCGGTGGTATGGGCGTCTCTCTTCGGAGGAGAAAACTTGAAGGTGGACGACGGCCGGAGCGACGGTCTCGACAGCTGAGACGACTGCTCGGGAATACGCGTCCAGGAGGGCCTCGTCGCCGTCCTCGACCTCTTCCCTTTCAAGAGTCGCGCTCGCCTGGACTCCGACGTACATGGCATGACCTCGCTTTCCGAAGGCCCGGGCGAGCTCGAGCCCGCTCGGGATTTGGAAGAAAGATACTCAGCCGCACTCCGCGCAAGGCCCGGCCGAACGGCCGGTGGCGATTCCCGGAAGTTCAGCTCGCGGGTCCGCGCCGTGGGGAATGGGGTCGTTCCTGCCTCGCAATGCGATATTGGGAATGAACAGGGTGATGATGAGCATCGCGAGCATGACTAGGATCGAGAGCGTCCAGACTTCGTGTATCGAATCCGAGAAGGCCTTTCTCGTCCCGCTCGCGAGGGATCCGGCGGGATCCGTCCCGCCGACGACCCGGTCGACGACGAAGGCCGCGGAAAGGGCCGCGCTGAATACGGTCCCCATGACGGCCGCGCCGACCGTGGAGCCGATCTGCCGGGTGAACTGGCTGGCGCTCGTGGCCTGGCCGAGCTTGCCGTAGATCGGCACGAGTATGGTCGAGATGAGGAGGTAGATGGTCGCGACCCAGGTGTAGCGCCCGAGGCCAGAGAGCTGTTTCACGATCCTGGGAAGGGTGGTCGAGACAATTGTCTGATCGAGGGCCCCGAGGAACATGGCCAAGGCGACGCCGATGATGGTATAGAGCCGGGTTCGCCTTTCCGGTATTATATTCATATTTTTCAATATAGCGATTCCATCCGAGTCTTGGCGCGAAAATGCCCGGGGCCGAGCAGGCCGCGGAGCTTGCAGCCCCCTCTCCCCTACCTTATGATGACCATGATGATCAGACGCGCGAGCTTACTCGTCTGCCTCGCGCTCCTCTCGGGATGCGCCACGCGAAAGCCGGAAGCCCCGCCCTCGGAGCCGTATCCCGGGCTGAGCGTCGTTTCGGGCGCCGCCGTCAGGCCGGATCAATTCAGGCTGGTCTTTCGCTTCGTCCTGGTGGTCCGGAACCCGCGAAACGGCGGAATCAAGGTCGACTCCATGGATTACTCCCTGTCCGTCGAAGGGACAGAGGCCGGTGCCGGGACCTATCGGGAGTCGCAAGAAGTCGGGGCCGGGGACTCGCTATCCTTCCCCCTCGAGGTCCCGGTCGATATCAGGGATCTGAACAATGGGATCGCCGACAGCGGCGGGCCGGCCCAGGCCGTTTGGCGCTTCGAGGCCCGAATCCGGATAACGACGGGGGGCGGCATCCCCCTCGAGCTTTCGGCCCGGTCGGAGGGCTCTTTTCCCGTCCTGCGCGACCCAAGCTTTCGAATCAGATCCATCGCGATCGAGCGCGATCTCCTCGTGACCACGAAGCTCGCTCTGGATATCGAGATCGAGAACCCCAACGCCTCTCCCATCGAATTGAACTCGATCTTCTACGATTTTTACGCCGAAGGGGAAAAATGGGCCGAGGGGCGAAGCGACGAGAGCGCTGCGGTCCCGGCGAAGGGATCGGCCGAGCGGACCTTGGGCTTCACCATGAACTTCGCGAATACTGACCGTGGTCTATTCGACCTCGTAGCCAAGCTGAAAGTCGTCCACTATCGGCTCGTGGGAGAGGCGAAGATCGCGACCAGTCTCGATTTTATCCCTGAATTCGCGTCGCGCTTCGACAACGAAGGAAGCTGCAGCGTGCTTCGATAAGGACGGTACTTGTCGATTCCTTGCGAAAAAACGACATTCCCGTGAAAGGCTTGAGAAGAAGCGACGTTCCTGTATGTAATAGTCCAGGTCATTTACCGCCTTACTCGGATTGATCAAGGAATCTTCACCGATAAAGTCGGGATTCATCCCTTCAATTCTTTTTCCGATCTCAAATTCCGTATGATGAAATCGCTTGTCGATGATACTCGCGGCAAATGGGCACGAAGATTGCATAAACTCTTGCAAGGTCCTCGTTCCATTGGCTCGAGGGCTGAAATCCGATAGACGAGGCGAAATGCCGTATTCGACTACCATCGGGCATACCCGCTACAGCTTCCCGGATTTGAGGACCTTGCTGGCCAGGGCCTCGCCACAGCGGTCCGGCGACATCCTCGCCGGGATCGCGGCCCGATCGTCGGAGGAGAGAGTCGCGGCCCAAATCTCCCTTTCGGACCTGCCGCTGAGGGTTTTCCTCGAAGAGTTCGTCGTTCCCTACGAGAGCGACGAAGTGACTCGAGTGATCGTCGACGGTTTGGACTATGGCGCTTTCGCGGAGATATCCTCGTTGACGGTCGGCGGCTTCCGCGAGTGGCTCCTCGCCGACTCGACCGACGCCGCGACTCTCCGCAGAGTCTCGCCCGGGATCATGCCCGAGATGGCCGCCGCGGTCTCGAAGATCATGAGGGCTCAGGACCTCGTGACCGCCGCGAGGAAGGTGAGCGTCACGACCGCCTTCCGCGACAGCATCGGCTTGCCTGGAAGGCTCTCGGTTAGGCTCCAGCCGAACCACCCAACCGACGACCTCAAGGGCATCGCGGCGTCGATTGTGGACGGCCTGCTCTATGGGGCGGGAGACGCCGTGATCGGCGTCAACCCCGCGACCGACAGCGTCGACGCGGTATCGCGACTCCTCGGTATGCTGGACGAGATCATTTCCCGCTATGAGATCCCCACTCAGTCCTGCGTCCTCGCCCACGCTACGACCATGATCGAGGCCATCGAGAGGAAGGCGCCCGTCGACCTCGTCTTCCAGTCGATAGCCGGGACGCAGAAGGCCAACGAAGGCTTCGGCGTGAGCGCCGCCCTGCTGCGCGAGGGTATGGAAGCCGCGCGCTCCCTGCGCCGGGGGACCGTAGGCACGAACGTGATGTACTTCGAGACCGGGCAAGGCAGCGCCCTTTCGGCCGACGCGGGCTTCGGCGTCGATCAACAGACGATCGAGGCTCGATGCTATGGCCTCGCCCGGGAGTTCAAGCCCCTGCTCGTGAACTCGGTAGTGGGCTTCATCGGACCCGAGTACCTCTACGACGGAAAGCAGATCATTCGAGCGGGACTCGAGGATCATTTCTGCGGTAAGGTCCTCGGTCTCCCGATGGGCGTCGATATCTGCCATACAATCCACGCGAACGCGGACCAGGACGACATGGACGTACTCCTCCTGTCGCTGGCCGCCGCCGGGGCGACCTACGTGATGGGAGTGCCGGGCTCGGACGACATCATGCTGAACTATCGGAGCACCTCCTTCCACGACACGCTGAACGCCCGGCGCCTCTTCGGGCTCAGGCCCGCGCCGGAGTTCGAGGAGTGGCTCAGGCGGCTCGGCATCGTCGACGAGGACACGATGCCGATTCCGATCACGGGCGCCAATCGCCTGCTTGCGGGGACCTTCCCGCCATGAAAGTAGAGCCGGCGCGGATCGAGGACCCCTGGGCCCACCTCAGACGCTTCACGGACGCGAGGATCGCGCTCGGACGAGCGGGCACGAGCCTCCCCACGCGGGAGCTCCTCGGTCTCAGGCTCTCCGAAGCTCGGGCGCGGGACGCGGTCGAGCGACCGCTCGATACCGAGGCGATGAGCGTCGCCCTCGGCGCCTTCGGTACGGGCCTCCTCCGCGCGAGGAGCCGCTGTCTCGACAAGGCCGAGTACTTCCGTCGCCCGGACCTGGGCAGACGTCTCTCCGACGAGTCCCGGAAGGAACTGGCCTCCTATCCCCGCGCGGAGCGCGATCTGGCGATCGTGGTGGCGGACGGTCTCTCGAGCCTCGCGGCCGAGCGGCAGGCGCCTCCCCTCCTCGAGTCCTTCCTTCCGCTCGTAGCGGACCTATCCGTTGCGCCGATCTGTCTCGCGACCTTCGCCCGGGTGGCCCTCGGCGACGAGGCGGGATCGCTGCTGCGGGCGAAGGCCGTCGTCGTCCTCATCGGAGAGAGACCTGGACTCAGCTCTCCCGACAGTCTCGGAGCATATCTGACCTTCGCTCCCGCCGTCGGCGCCACCGACGAGCGCAGGAACTGCATTTCGAACATCCGGCCCGCGGGCCTCGCGCCTTCGCTCGCGGCGCCGAAGCTGGAGTATCTGCTGCGCGAATCGCTGCGCCGGTCCCTCTCGGGCTTCAAGCTCAAGGACGAGCAGAGAAATGGGGCCGCCGAGCGTGCGAGGACGAGCGCTGCCTACGGAGAGGTCGCCGCCCCGCGCTAGCCGCCGATGGGAGCGCTAGGCCGGCCCGCCCTGGCCTTCCTTCGGCGTCCATGCTACTCTTCGGCGGATGAAAGGACTCGACGGCGCGGCAAAACTGCCCGCTTCCTCGATCGGTGCGGCCGTGCTCATAGCCGCGGTCTGGGGTTTCAACTTCGTCGTTATAAAGACCGGAGTCTCGTCCATGCCGCCTCTTATGCTCGCGGCGCTGCGCTTCCTCTTCAGCGCCCTGCCGGCCGTCTTCTTCGTGAGGCGACCCGCTGCCCCGCTGAAGTCCCTGGCCGCCTACGGCCTCCTCCTCGGCGTGGGCGAGTTCGGCTTCCTCTTCACGGCCATCAAGCTCGGAGCCCCTTCGGGGCTCTCATCGATACTGCTCCAGTCCCAGGCCTTCTTCACGGCCATCCTCGCCTCCGTCTTCCTGAAGGAAAGACTTCACGCGCACAACGCGGCAGGCATGATCGTCGCCTGCGCCGGGCTCGCCGTCTTCGCCGCCGCGTCGAGCCCCGGCTCGGGCGGCATCGGCCTTCCCCTTCTGGTCATGATCCTCATGGCGGCCTTGGGCTGGGCGGCCGCCAACATTGCGGCCAGGAGAATGCCCGGGACGAGCGCCCTCGGCCTCGTGGTTTGGTCGAGCCTCTTCTCGCCCCTCCCTCTCGCCGCGCTCTCCCTCGCCTTCGAAGGCCGTCGCGCGATAGGAGCCGCCTTCTCGGGCCTCGGCCTCCTCACGGTCGGCGCGCTCGCCTATCTCGTCCTGTTCTCGACCCTCCTCGGCTACGGACTCTGGAACGACCTCATCATGCGCCACGGCGCCTCTAGGATCGCGCCCTTCTCCCTCGCCGTCCCCGTTTTCGGCCTCGCCTCGGCCTCTCTGGTTCTCGGCGAGCGTCTCGGCCTACTCGACCTCCTCGGAGCCGGTCTCGTCCTCGCGGGACTTCTCATACACGTCTTCGGCGGACGCCGCCGCTATTCCGCCGGTCGGAGTCCGGTCACTCGATGATCGAGGCGGATTTCGCGGAACCGGAATACCTGCAGCGACTCGCCGAAGCGCGCATGCCCTTCGGGAAGTACGCTGGATGCCTCCTCCTCGACCTGCCGGAGGCCTACGTGGTCTGGTTCGCTCGAAAAGGCTATCCCGAGGGCGAGATCGGCGAGCTGCTCGCCTCTCTCTACGCGATAAAAGAGAATGGCCTGGAATGGCTCCTGCGGCCCTTGGTAGGCCGGGAATAGGGCATGCGCGCCCCAGCAGGCTGTTGAAATACTCGAAGCATTTCAACAGCCTGCCTTGCAATTGCTCGAAAAGCTAGTGCTTTTCTGCGCAATTGCAGAAATGAAGGTAGTGTTGAAAAAGGCTCCGTAGCCTTTTTCAACACCCTGATAGGCCCGTATTGATACGCGCGGCCGCCCGACCGGCCGCGCGGACTTCCATCCTTTGCGGTCACTGGCGCGGTGCCCCGGCTCGGATTAAGCTTCAATCGATGGTCATCTCCTATATCCGCAGCTCCGACTCGCGCCGCAGGCTCAGGCGGTGCGCCGTCCTGGCGATGGCGGCGCTGGCGACGGGCGCATTCGCCGCGCCCGCCGCCCTGGAGAAGGTGGCGCTGCAGCTGAAATGGCGGCATCAGTTCCAATTCGCCGGCTACTATGTCGCGAAGGAGAAGGGCTATTACCGCGACGCCGGGCTCGACGTCGAGATACGGGAAGCCAACCCGAACATGAACTTCACGGACGAGGTGGCGCAGGGCCGCGCGCAGTACGGTATCAACAACACTGATCTCCTCATCGACAGGGTCAGGGGCAAGAAGGTCGTCGTCCTCGCGGTCATCTTCCAGCATTCTCCGCTCGTCCTCCTCTCGCTCGCCAAGAAGGGACTATCCTCGCCCGGGGACTTCATCGGCCGGAGCGTCATGGTATCGGCCGACGCCGAGGCGGAGATCTATTCAATGTTCCTGAACGAATCGGTGCCCGTATCCGCCGTAAACTTCGTCCGGCACTCCTGGAACCTCGACGACCTCGTCTCGGGGAAGATCGACGCCGTGAGCGCATACACGACGAACGAGAGCCTCGCGCTCAAGGCCCGTGGAGTGCGCGTCGGCGAGGTGAGGCCGCTCACCTACGGCATCGACTTCTACGGCGATTGCCTGTTCACCTCGGAGGCGGAGCTCCGCGCCCACCCGGCGCGCGTCGCGGCCTTCCTCGCCGCCTCCCTCAAGGGATGGGATTGGGCGATGGAGCACCTCGAGGCGACCGCCGGACTCATCCTCGAGAAGTATCCGTCGGGCAAGGGCGAGGCCTCCTTGATGGCCGAGGCCCAAGCCATGGACGAACTCATCGTGCACAAGTTCGTCCCGATAGGCGCCATGAACCCGGGCCGATGGCGACACGTCGGCGATACCTACGCCAGGCTCGGCTGGATTCCGGCCGACTATTCGCTCGACGGATTCCTCTACGACCCCAAGGCCCCCGCCGTCGACCTTCGGACGTTCAAGATCGTCATCGCCCTCCTCGTCGCGGCCATGGCGATCGCGGTCGCCTACATCCTCATCCTGCGCGCCTTCAACTCGAGGCTAGAGGTCGAAGTGGCGTCGAGGACGGTCGGCCTCGAGGACCTCAACCGCGCCCTGTCGACGGAGGTCCAGGAGCGAAAGGAGAAGGAGAGACTGATCGCCGTCTCCTTGGCCGAGAAGGAAGTGCTGTTCAGGGAAGTCCACCATCGCGTGAAGAACAACCTTCAGGTCATCGCGAGCATCATCAACATGCAGATTGAGGGTATGGGGGATCAGCGCATAGTGGAAATCCTGAAGACGCTGCGGAGCCGCGTGTTCAGCATGGCGCTCGTGCACGAGCGCCTGTACGGGAGCGACACCGTCTCCAGCATCGACATGGACGATTACCTCCGCGCCCTCGTGACGGAGATCGTGACGGCCTACAAGAGGCCCGGGCTCGCCGTAGACGCGAGCGTCGGGGCGTCCGGCATAACCTTCGCCATAGAGCGCGCGATGCCCATCGGGCTCATCGTCGGCGAGATCGTCTCGAACTCCATGAAGCACGCCTTCCGGGACCGGGCGGCGGGCCGCGTCGAGGTGAGACTCCGCCGGGACGGGACCGGCTACGAGCTACGGATAGCCGACGACGGCATCGGCCTCTCCGAGGAGACCGCCTCGCGCTCGTTCGAGAGGCGAAACGGCGGCAGCATCGGCCTTCTCCTCGTCGATGCCCTGGCGGCCCAGCTGGGAGGGGCGCTCAGCCGCGGCGCGGGTAACGGCCTATCCTACCTGCTCTCCTTCGGCTAGGGCCGGGCGCCGCGACCGGGCGAGGCCGTCGACGCGACTAGATTCCCGCCATGACGTCCCCGCCGAGGTAGGCGTCCCGGATCCTCGGGTCGTCCAGGAGTTCTTTCGCCGATCCCTGGAGCACGAGGCGGCCGTTTTGCAGGACGTAGCCGCGGTGAGCGATACCGAGGGCCTGCTGGGCGCTCTGCTCGACCATGAATACGCTCAGACCGCCGCGATTGAGGGCCTGGATCGTCTCCAGCACCCGCTCGACGAAGAGGGGCGAGAGGCCCATCGTCGGCTCGTCCATGCAGACTAGGCGCGGTGTGCTCATCATGGCCCTGGCGATGGCCAGCATCTGCTGCTCGCCGCCCGACAGCGTCCCTCCCTGCTGCCGGAACCTCTCGCGCAGTCGCGGGAAGAGCTCGAGCACGCGCTCGACGTCCCGCCGGATGGCGCGCGCGTCCTTCCTGACGTAGGCGCCCATCAGGATGTTCTCCTCCACGCTCATCTCGGGGAAGATCCGCCGCGCCTCGGGGACGCTGGCCATCCCGAGGGCTATGCGCCGGTAGGTGGGAAGGCGCGTTATGCGCTCTCCTTCCCAGACCACGTTTCCCGACCGGGGCTCGAGGAGGCCGAGGATCACCTTCATCGCGGTGGACTTGCCCGAAGCGTTTCCGCCGAGCAGGCACACGATCTCTCCCTCTCCCACCTCGAGACTCAGGGCGCGGTGGACCTGCACGGGACCGTAGAAGCTGTCCACCGACTCGAGCGCGAGCAGGGCCGCCATCACAGCCCTCCGTCCGCGGTAGGCGAGGAGCTGCCCGCCGGCTCGGGCGCCGCGGCGACGACGGTGCGACTGGGCCCCAGGTATGCTTCGATCACGCGCGTGTCGCGCGCCACGGCGCCGGGAGGGCCCTCCGCGATCTTCTCGCCCTCGTCCATCACGAGGACGCGATCCGCGAGCCTCATGACGAGGGGGAGCTTGTGCTCGATCACCACCATGGAGAGCCCGTCGGCCTTGAGGCCCATGAGGAAGTCGAGCATCTCGGCCGTCTCGCTGGGGTTCATGCCCGCGGTCGGCTCGTCAAGGAGGACGATCGCGGGCTTGGCGGCGAGGGCCCGCGCGATCTCCAGGCGACGCCTGTTGGCGTAGGAGAGGCTGTAGGCGGGGTCGCCGAGCCGCGGCGCGAGACGTTCGCCGAAAAGCTCGGCTATGGTCCTCGCTCGGAGGCGGAGGGCCTTCTCCTCCCTGGCGAAGGGTCCAGCGGGGAACAAGGCCTGCGCGATCTCGACCGCTCCCCCGAAGACCCCGGCCCGCGCGGCGATGCGTTCGACGTGCGCCCCGAGGACGATATTGTCCTCGACGCTCAAGTTGGCAAAGCTGCGCCCGTGCTGGAAGGTGCGCGCCAGGCCCGCGCGGGCACGCCGTTCGGGGCCGTATCTCGTGATGTCCCGGCCGCGGAGCGATATCCGGCCGGAATCGGCCCGGTCCGAGCCCGCGAGGATGTTGAACAGGGTGGTCTTGCCCGCCCCGTTGGGCCCGATCACTCCGAGGGTCTCTCCCTCGTCCATCGCGAGATCGAGGGATCGCAGCGCATGGATTCCGCCGAAGGCCTTCGAAAGACCCTTCGCTTCCAAGAGGGGGACGCCCATGCTCACTCGCTCCCCAGGAGGCCCTGGGGCCTGAAGCGCAGTACGACGAGTAGGATGAGGCCATAGATCAAGGCGCGGTAGGCCGCGGCGAAGCGCAGGAGCTCGGGCAGGGCGGTCAGGATCGAGGCGCCGAGGACGGCGCCCCAATAATTGCCGAGGCCTCCAAGTATCACCATGGTGAGGCCGAGGATCGAGACGCTCGATCCGAAAGTCTCGTAGCTTATGTAGGTGTAGAGGTGGGCGGTCAGGGCGCCCGCGAGGCCCGCGACGAAGGCTCCTACGGCGAATACGAGGGATTTGTACTTTCGGGCATCGATGCCCAGTGACCTCGCCGCGGGTTCGTCCTCGCGCAGGGCGCGCGCGGTCCTGCCCAGGGGCGAGGCGCCTATGGCGGCGATCGCGACCCCGCCCAGTGCGAGGACGCCCAGGCTGAGGTAGTAGAAGTCCCCGATCGCGAAGACTTCGCGTCCGAAGATCCGCGGCGCGGGGATTCCCGCGAGGCCCAGCGCGCCCTGGGTGAGGGAGTCCCAGTTGACGATGACCTGATTCACAATCTCGCCGATCCCCAAAGTCGCTATCGAAATATAATAGCCCTTGAGCCTGAGGGCGGGAAAGGCGAGGATGCTGCCGACCAGGGCGGCTATCAGGCCCGCCGAGAGGAGGGAAGCTGCGAAGGGCCAGCCAGCCTTGAGAGTGAGCAGACCCGAGGCATAGCCTCCGACGGCCATGAAGCCGGCCTGTCCCAGGGACATGATGCCGGCGGTCCCGCCGACCAGGGTCAGGCTGAGCGCGAACAGCGCGTAAATCCAGGCGCCGGTCAATACCTGGAGCACGTAACCGCTCTTCATGACCAGGGGCAGGGCAAGCGCGACCAGGAACAGCGCCGCTCCCAGGAGGGGCGGGACTTTGATCGCCCTGGCCTGGGGCAGGAAGCTGCCCGTGAGGGCCTCGCGCACCTGCCTGGCTTTGCCTCCGAAGATGCCGTTCGGCCTGAGGAAGAGGGCGGCGAGGAGAAACGAGAAGGCGATGAGACTCCGCGCCGAGGAACCGAAGATCGCCACGCCGTAGCTCTCCCCGAGGCCGAGGACGAGACCGCCCGCCATGGCCGCGGGCACGCTGCCCATGCCCCCGAGCACGCAGGCCGTGAAGCCCTTGAGGCCCGCCTGGAAACCCGCGGACGGGATGATGAAATTATAGTAGAGACCGATGAGCACGCCCGCCAAGGCTCCTAGGGCCGAGGCCAGGGCGAAGGCCGCCGCGTTCGCGCGGGTCACCCGGACGCCCATCTGTCTCGCGGCGTCGGCGTCCTGAGCGGCCGCTCGCAGCGCGCGCCCCATCCGGCTGTACTTGAGAAGGACGAAGAGCGAGGCTGCGCAGGCGATGGAGACGCCGAGGATGAGGAGGTCGAGGAAGCCGATGGACACGATCCCGAGGCTGAGCCTCCGGTCGGGCAGAACCGCGGGGAAGGACCTGGGGTTCGGCGAAAAGACGATCTCGGCCAGGCTGTCGAGAATCATCCCCGCGCCGATAGTGGCCAGGAGAGGCGCGACATGGGCGGCCCTCTGGAAGGGCCTCACCGCGAGGCGCTCGAGGAGGAGGCCGAGCAGGGCCCCCACCGCTACGGCGGCCGGGAGGGCTGCCCAGACAGGCCAGCCCAAGAGGGAGATGGCGATCCAGCCGGCGTAGGAGCCGACCATGTAGACGGAGCCGTGGGCGAAGTTGACGAGCCCGGCTACGCCGAAAATGAGAGCGAGTCCCGCGGCGAGGAGGGCGTATATATTCCCAAGCACCAGTCCATTGATGGTCTGGCCGATCCAGAGCGAAAGCGTCGCGCCCATCGGCCTTATTCTACTGAATCGCGGAAGGCCCGGATATTGGCCCTGGGCGTGGCCGGCTCGATGCAGCAGCCGGGGGCCAGCAGGAACTTGCGCTTTCCGCCTTCGGCGAGGGCGGCGCGCGCCGCCTCGCGAACCGCTTTCGGCTCCGCATCCATGAGAATGCCGATCTCGTCCACGCCGCCGATGAGAGCGAAACCGGACCGGACCCTAGCCTCCTTTATGCTCGGGTTCCCCGAGAGGGTCGAAGCCCAATTGATGGCCTGCACGGGGTAGTCCTGCACCTGGTCCCAGTAGATCTCGGAGCCACAGGTGTGCAGGAGGTTGAACGGGGCTCCGCGGACCGCTGCCAGCACCTTGAGATCGTAGGGCTTGCCGAAGGCCTCGAACTCGGGCAGGGTGAGCCCGCCGCGCCTGGCGAGCTTCGTGATCGCGAAGAAGACGCCATCCGCGCCGGCCTCGACGCTGGCGGCCGCGAGGGCCGCTAGCGATTCGGCTATGGCTCCGAGGGCGTGATGTACTTTGTCGGGTTCGGTCCTTACGAGCCTGAGGAGGGTTTCCGCGTGATTCCTCGACGCGCTTTCCTGCAGATGATCCTTCGGCCTGCCCGCCAGATAGGCGAGGACCGAAGCGGGCGAGAAGATCGTTTGCACGAAGGGGACGCCGCCGATGCCCTTTTTGATCGTCCGCAGGGCGGCGAGATGCTCGGCCCAGACCCCGGTCGAGGTCTTCACGGGCTCAAGATAGCCGAAATCCAAGGGATCGAAGCGATTGCGGACGAAACGGGGCAGCACGCCCCGATAATCGGAGAAATCGAACTCCGAGCCCCAGGCCTCGGCGAAGATGCTGGCCCTCGTGTTCACCTTTAGCCAATCCCAATCGTATTCGCGGAGGAAGGCCAGGCTGGCCTCGGCCAAGGTGTCGGCCCTGATCTCGGCGGGGATCAGGTGGCCCCAGGCCGCGACCGGGGCGCGATCCACCTCCGCCCCGGAAAGGGCGGCAAGGACGCGCTCCCTCTTCGAAAGCCTATCGCTCACGGCTTGACCCCGTTCCAGACTACGAATTTACCATTTTTTATGATCAGTCTGGCGCCAAGAAAGTCATCGACCCGACGCGTTTCGGGATTGAAGGTGACCTTTCCGTAGATTACGCTGGGTACGTCCTTGACCTTGGCGAAGGCATCGCGGATGGCCTTCCTATCGGTACCGCCGATGGCGATGACAGCGGCGGCGAGTTTGATCGAGTCGTAGGCGTGGACCGAGAAGTAGTCGATGTCCTCGCCTGGATACTTGGCCTTCCACTTCTTGACGAAGGCCACGACCTCGGGACGGGGATCGTCGTTGGCGAAGTCGCCCGCGACGAACACTCCCTCGGAGGCGGGACCGGCAAGCGAGGGGAACTCCGCGGTCGCCTGCGAGCCGTTGGAGACGATGGGTATCGTGATTCCCTGGCCGCGTATCTGCTGCACCAGGAGGGACGCATCGTTGACATAGGCGACGAAGACGATACCGTCGACGCCGAGGGCCTTGGCCTTGGTGATGATCGGCTTGAAGTCCTTCTCGTCGGGGAGATAGGCTTCGCGGAGCGCCACTTCGATGCCGTCCTTCTGCAATGCCGCCACGGTCAGATCGCTGGTGCTCTTGCCCCAGTCGGTGTTGAGCTGGAATACGGCGACTTTCTTCAGGCCGAGGGCCTTGACATAGGCGGCGTGCGCCGGAGCTTCGTTGCTTTGGGACGGCGAATTGCTCCAAATATAGTCGCCGCCGCTCGTAAATACGGGGTTCGAGTTGTTGAAGCCGAACTGCACGAGGCCTGCGCGCTGATAGAGCGCGCTCGCGGCCATGGACGAGGTCGAGCTGAAGTCGCCTGTGGCGAGGACGATCCTCGGATCGGCTATATACTTCTGGGCAGTGGCGATAGTCTGTTTCGGATCGTTTTGGGTATCGGTGAAGACGATTTGCAGGGGACGACCCTTGATCCCGCCGGATGCGTTTATTTCGTCCAGCGCGAGGTCGAAGCCCTTCTTCCAGGCAAGGCCGTATTGGGCGTTGGGACCCGTAAGGGGTCCGCTGACGCCGATGAAAATCGGTTCACCGCTCTGGGCTGCGAGTGGGCTCAAGGCGAAGCCAAGGGCCAGAGCGGCGAAAATTCTCAAACTATTCACGGATGACAGCATCTCTCCCTCCTCAAGTTACGGCATACTGGACTATATAGGTCCATTTAGTCAAGTGAGTCTCTTTGGTAGCTGCACATTTTTTGTCGATTTTGACCAGGCCGCCAGGGAACTGGAGCCTAAGTTCATTAATCGTAATGATTTGTCTTTTATTAATACTCGGACCGATACCTGCGCGGTAGCGTCTTTTACGAGCCCTGAGGATCCTACTAGCCAGAATGGCTAAGTCAATTGACTATTCGCGTGAATATCGGAAAAGCGATAATCCTACTAAAGTTTGTAGGCCTTGACGAGGCTCTTTTCGGTTTCTCCCTCGATCGACGCTTCCACTTCGACATAGGACTCGAGGCCCGACCCGCGGAGCTTCTCCTTGAGGAGTTCGTCGATCTGGAAGATTCCCGCCGAATTGCTCATCCGGACGTGGATGTGCAGAGGCTTCTCGTTCCCAGCGAGTATCTCGACCTGCTCGATAGAGGCCGCCGATATTGAATGGATGTTGACGACGCCCGCCTCGAAGCCGATGCGCGAGCGGCCCTTGGTCATGTCGAGGGCGTCCGCGACGCGGACGATGCCCGCTTCGACGGTCATCGGCCTGCCGTCGCTTCGATGCGCGATGATCGCGTGCAATATCTCGGAGCGCAGTATGGTCCGGCGCCCCGTCGGGTAGAAGCCGTCCAATAGTCTGTCGATGATGGGCTGGGCCACGAAGAGGCTGAAAGTCTCGTGGTCGGCGCGCTGGATGGACATACCCAGATCGTGAAGGAGGCAGGCCAGCACGACTATGAGCTCAGCCTCCTCGTTGGCCATGCCATAGTCTTTGACGACGCTCGGCACCACGCCGCGGTCGACCAGGAGGCGGAGCATCCGGAGGCCGATGTTGGAGACTATCTGGAAGTGCACGGGGCCGTGATCGGTCATGCCGAGGCGCTCGACCGCGTTCACGTTCATGGCCGTCCAGAGCGCGTACAGCTCCTCGTCGGCATTCACCCTGTCGATGGTCTTCTGCAACACGGGATTGTGCCTGACGGGAAGGCGGATTTCTAACTTCTGGCCCGAGCTCTCGGATTCGGCTTGTTCCATATCGAGGAATATACCTCATCGCCTCCCGGGCGAACAGGCGGGCGGTCTCTCCGCATTGCGATCGGCTGGAAATGCTCGAGCCGACTCGGCATACTCGATGCGGGGGGGAGCCATGGCGACCGACGCTACCGGGAAAGGGACCGCGAGGATAGTGGACTATATGTCCGCGAGGAAACCGGCGATAGCCGCCGCGCTCGGCGCCATAGCGGAGAGACGGGGAAGCGCGCTGCAAGATCGGATCGCGGGCGGTCGCGATCTCATGCGACGCATCCTCGAGATGAGCCTCCAAGGCAAGATGATCAGGGGCTGCCTGGTATTCCTCGGCCGCGATATCGTCGCCGGGGATCCCGCGAAGGGAGAAGAGTCCCTCGGCCGCGATGCCGCCGTCCTCGGGATCGCGGCCGCCATGGAGCTCCTGCAGACAGGGCTCCTCATTCACGACGACATCATGGACCGCGATGTCGTACGCCGGGGCATGCCTAGCGTTCATGCGAGCTATTCGAGCGAGCTCGGCACGGCCGGCATCGCGGACAGCGCCCACGCGGGCGAGGCGCTGGGAATTTGCGCGGGTGACGCCTGCTACTTCGAGGCATTCGTCGAGCTTTCGCGAGCCCTGGCGGGCATGGCTCGGGGAAGCGTGATCCAGGTGCTCTGCGCCGAGGTCCTTTCCGAAGTCGCGGTAGCCCAGATGACCGATGTTCGCTGGGGCGCATCGCGGGCCGAAGCGAGCGAGAAGGACATCCTCGAGATGTACGTCAGCAAGACGGCGCACTACAGCTTCTCGCTGCCTCTCGCCATCGGTGCGCTCTCCGCAGGCGCCGACGATCTGGTCGGCCCCATGACGAAGCTGGGAGAGCGCCTGGGCATCATGTTCCAGCTGCGGGACGATGCGCTCGGCATATTCGGGCTCGAGGCTTCGACGGGCAAGGGCGTCGGATCGGACCTGCGCGAGGGAAAGAGGACCCTCTTTCGCGCCCGCCTCCTGGCGGCGGCGCCTCGCGCGGAGATGCCGCGTCTCGCCTCGCTGTTCGGGGGCGGAACCGCGGCGTCGCCGGAGGACATCGCCTATCTACTGCGCCTCACCGACGAGCTCGGCGTCGCCCGCTCGATCGAAGAGCTGTCCCTGAAGGCCGAGGAGGAGGCCCTGGCAATCCTGCGCGCCCTGCCCCGCCTCGGGCCGGAGACGGCCGCTACCCTCGAGAGCCTCGTGGCCTACGTGATCGGGCGGGACAGCTAGCAGGCTGTTGAAATACCCGAAGCTTTTCGACAACCTGCCTTGCAATTGTTCGAAAAGCTAGCGCTTTTCTGCGCAATTGCAGAAATCAAGGTAGTGTTGAAAAAGGCTCCGTAGCCTTCTTCAACACCTTGTTAGGCTTCGCTCGCCGGCGGAACCGCTATCGAGGGGGGACCTTGAAGGCCAGCTCTATCTCCGCGACAGCCCCGTCGTCGATCGGGCGGAAATCTCCGAGCCGCCTGGCCGCGAGAAGAGCGTTCGCCGTCGCCTCCGCGACCTCGAGCCTGTCATAGGCCTCGAGTACCGTCCGGCCTGTCGCGAGGACGGCGTCGTTCTCGAGTATCACTACGGGGTTGCGGTCGGTAATCGCTCCGCTTATGGCGCCTTCGTCCTCGAACTGAGCTCCATAGGGCACGACCGGCATGTCGCGAAGGTTGATATAGGACTCGGGGATCGTACGCGAGTCGAGGGGGGTACCGGAAACAATGAAGGCCGTCACGTAGGGGCATTGTGCCGAGACGATCGCGCCCGTCTCCGGGTGGTCGGCGTAGATCAGCCTGTGGAGGCTCGCGGAACGGGACGGAACGCTGCCGATTTCCCTTCTTCCGCCGTCGACGAGGGCCACGTCCTCCAGTCCCAGGGCCCTGCGGTCCACGCCATAGGGCGTGATGAGGAAGCTGTCGTTGCCGAGTCTCGCGGAAAAGGAGCCTTCGGTGCTGGTCATGAGGCGTCTATCGTAGGCGCGATGGACGAAATCGACCAGAACCCTGCGTAGTTCCCGTTCGCGCGAGCTCCTGACCGTCGGCGAGAAGGTTTCCGGGAGCGGATTTCGGCCTTTTCGTCGCAGGGCAAGCATTCCGTCCGACAGGCTGCGCGCCCCTCCCAGGACAGCGGCGTTCAGGATGGTGCGCGCGCAGAATTCCAGGGTCTCGAAACGCTGAAAGGCTTCCAGCAGGGTCGCGCCAGCGGCTACGACGCCATGGTTCTCGAGCACGACAACGTCGCAGCCCTCGTCGAATTTCTCGGCTATCGACTTCCCGAGTCTCTCGCTGCCAGGTACGGCGTAGGGAGCGAAACCGACTTTGCCGCAGGCGTCGAAGGCCTGGGGCAGGACCCGAGTATCGGGGGCCTTCCCCGCGACGCTGAAGGCTACGAGGGCCGGCGGATGGGCATGGAGTACCGCTCCGACGTCGGCGCGCGCTTCGTAGACCGCGCGATGGAAAGGAAGCTCGCTGGATGGCTTCAGCACCGTGCCGACGGTCGCGCCGTCGCGGATGTGGACCACGTCGCTCGGTCTCATCACGCCCTTGTCGGTCCCGCCCGGGGTTATCCACAAGTCGCCGATCTCGTCCCGTATCGATAGATTGCCGCCCGAGGTCGTCGTCATTCCGTAGCGATAGATCCTGTCCATGATCTCGGCGATCTGGTCGCGCGGATGCTGGTAATCGATGTTCATAGCGCCCCTCCGGGTCTTAATCGTCGGCCCAAAGCCATTGGAGCGTCAATGCCCGCTCAGCCCGTCTCGCTTTTCAGCGCGCCGCCTACCCGCTCCGCCTTCGGCCAAGCTCGCGAGGAGGGTCGCGGGATCGACCCCCGCCAAGCCCGGTATGACGATGTCGGCATCCTCGAGTATGGAGGGATTGCCGAGGCCGATCGAAGCCATGCCGGCGGCTCGCGCGGCCGCTATTCCGGCCGCCGCATCCTCGAATACGACGCAGACCCCGGGGGCGGCGCCGAGGGCGCTCGCGGCCGCGAGGAACAGGTCGGGCGCGGGCTTCGCCCTCGCCGCCGCATTCCCGTCGACGACTGCCCCGAACAAAGCTTCGATGCCCGTCGACCGTAGGATGTCGCCCGCGTTCTTGCTGGAACTCGCGAGACCGGTCTTCAATCCGGCGGTTTCGCATGCCTCGACGAAGAGTCTCGCTCCGGGGAGGAGCTCGCTCGAATCCATGGATTTGATGCTTTCACGGTACCAATCGTTCTTTCGATCGGCCAGGGCCAACTTCCGATCTTCGTCGCATCGTATTCCTCCTATACCGAGCACAATTTCGAGACTCTCCATGCGAGAAACGCCCTTAAGTCTCTCTTCGTCTTCCGGCTGGAGTTCATAGCCCAGGCTGGCCGCCAATCGTCGCCAGGCCAGAAAGTGGTATTTTGCCGTATCAACGAGGACGCCATCGAGATCGAAGATGCAGGCTTTGAATAAATCTACACCTGACATAATCCCTCCTTGCCCGGCTATTTTCATTTTTCCCTTGCAGATATCATGAACTAGTGCTTTACTGTGTTAGTTACTCATGTTAGTAACACAGATCAAGAGAGGAGGTCAAGCATGAAACGATTCGCAGTGCTGCTTGCGGTGATGACCCTGATCATAGGCGGGCTCTCGGCACAGAGCGCCAAGATAGGGGGAAGCATCAAAGTTCTCGGCGTTTGGGGCGGTCAGGAGGCCGACACATTCGCCGCCATGACCCAAGTCTTTACCGACAGGACGGGTGTTCAGGTTCAATTCGAAGCCACGCGCGATCTCGACGCCGTGCTGACCACCCGAGTCCAGGCGGGCAATCCTCCCGATGTGGTGATACTTCCCAATCCCGGCAAGCTCTATGAGCTGGCGGGAGCGGGCAAGCTCGTCGATCTTTCCAAGCTTCTCGACATGGCCGAGTTCGCGAAGGACTACTCCGCGGGCTGGAAGGACCTCGGTACGGTCAACGGGAAGCTGTACGGCCTTTTCGTGAAAGCCGCCATCAAGGGTCTCGTCTGGTACAACCCCAAGGCGATGAAGGCCGCCGGCATCGAAGCGCCATCGACATGGGATGAAATGATCGCGACGTCCAAGAGGATAGCCGCGACGGGCACGACTCCCTGGTCGGTCGGCATCGAGTCGGGCTCGGCCTCGGGTTGGGTGGGGACGGACTGGCTCGCGAACATCTTCCTTCGGCTCTACGGCCCCGCGAAGTATCGGGATTGGTACGAGGGCAGGGTCTCCTGGACCTCGCCCGAGGTCAAGAATGCCTGGCAGTACTTCGGTCAGATCGTCGGTGATCCGGCCATGTCCTACGGCGGCAGCCAATACATCAACTCGACCAACTTCGGCAACGCGCCCGCGCCGCTTTTCCAGGATCCGCCCAAGGCCTACTTCCATATGCAGGCGAGCTTCATCCAAAGTTTCATCACGGACCAGTTTCCCGGGCTGAAGCCGGGCAAGGACTTCGATTTCTTCGGCTTCCCATCGATCGACCCGAAGTACGCCAAAGCCGTCGAAGGCGGCGCCGACGTCGTGGCGGTCTTCAAGAGCTCGCCCCAGGTCAAGGCTTTCATGAACTTCTTCGCATCGGCGGAGGCTCAGTCCTATTGGGCCGCGGGCACCGGCGCCCTCGCGACGAACCGGAACGTTTCCCTCGTGTTCTACACCGACCCGATCAGTAAGCGCGCCGCGGACCTGCTCAACAAATCCGACATCGTAGTGCTCAGCGCGGGAGACATGATGCCCTCCGAGATGCAGGCCGCCTTCTGGAAAGCCTGCGTCGACTTCGTCGCCAATCCCGCGAGCCTCGACCAAATCCTCGCGAATCTGGAAAAAGTCCGGGCGACGGCGTATAAGAAATAGGCCTTAGAGCACAGGGCGGCCCGGCTCGGAGCCGGGGCCGCCCCATGGGGGTGAACCATGAGCGTCGTTCTTTTGCTCATCGCCGCACTGATCGGGGTTCCTCTAGTCCTGTTGGGCTACATACGGCTATCGGAGCCGCTGGCCGGAAGGAATCCGCGCCGCGCCGCGCTCCTGCGTCCCTGGCTTTGGCTCCTGCCGACCTTCGTCCTGGTCGCCGTATTCCTGGTGTACCCCGTCGTCACGACGATGGTGATGAGCCTCCGGAACGGGGACTCAACCGCTTTCGTCGGGCTCTCCAACTACGCGCAGGTCTTCAGCGATCCCGACAATCTCGCCGCGCTGGAGAACAACATTCTCTGGCTCGTCTTCTTCACGCTCGGTACCCTCGTCTTCGGCCTGCTCATCGCCGTGCTCACCGACCGGGTACGGTACGAGTCCGCGGCGAAGGCCCTCGTCTTCATCCCCATGGCGATATCCTTCGTCGCGGCGGGCATAATCTGGAAGTTCATGTTCGAATTCCGCCCGGCCGGCGAGGTCCAGGTCGGAACCGTGAATGCCCTGCTTACGGCCGTGAACCCGCATTTCCAGCCCAAGGCCTGGCTCGTGGACCGCGCCTCCAACAATCCGGCCCTGATCGCGGTGGGCATCTGGATGTGGACCGGCTTCGCGATGGTCATCATCTCGGCCGCGCTCAAGGCCATCCCGGTGGACGTGATAGAGGCCGCGAAGATCGATGGGGCCACCGAGATTCAGGTCTTCTTCAAGGTGACCCTTCCCCTCGTCGGACCCACCCTCGGCTTCGTCGCCACCACGCTCATGATAAACGTCCTCAAGGTCTTCGATATCGTCTACGTCATGACCAACGGCAACCTCGGCACCGATGTCATCGCGAACCGAATGTACAAGACCATGTTCAACTACCATAACTTCGGGGTGGCGAGCGCGATCGCGGTCTTCCTGCTGGTGTGCATCGTGCCCGTCATGGTCATCAACATACGCCGCTTCAAGCAGGGAGGTGTCGCGAATGGATAGGACGCGGGGCTACAGAATCCGCAGCGGGATCTCGAGGACCATACTCCATATCGTCGTGGTCGGCGCCTGCCTCATCTGGATCATGCCGACGCTCGGCCTCCTCGTGAGCTCGTTTCGGCCGAGGAACCAGATAGCGCTCTCGGGCTGGTGGACGGCCCTCAGCGGTCCTTTCTCGTTCACGCTCAAGAACTACCAGAACGTGCTCGGCCGCGCGAACATGGGACGGAGCTTCCTCAACAGCCTCATCATCTCCTTCCCCGCGACGATCATCCCCATCACCGTCGCGAGCTTCGCCGCATACGCGTTCGCATGGATGCGCTTCAAGGGCAAGGAAGTACTCTTCCTCGTCGTAATAGGCCTCCTCGTGGTGCCGATCCAGATGACGGTCATACCCGTGCTCCGGCTCTTCAACGCGCTGGGGCTCACCGGGACCTTCGCCGGCATCTGGCTGGCGCATACCGCCTACGGTCTGCCCTTCTCCATCTACCTCCTTCGCAATTTCATCCAGGAGCTCCCGCCCTCGATGCTCGAATCGGCGTTCATGGACGGCGCGAGCCATCCCAAGGTCTTCCTGAGCCTGGTGCTCCCGACCTCCCTCCCGGCGATCGCCTCGCTCGCGATCTATCAGTTCATGTGGGTCTGGAACGACCTCTTCGTGGCCCTGATATACCTGGGCGGCACCGCCGAAGTCTCGCCGATGACCCTGACCATGGCCAACATGGTCAACTCCTACGGCGGCGGCTGGGAGTACCTGACCGCGGCGGCCTTCATCTCCATGGCCTTCCCCCTCTTGGTGTTCTTTACGATGCAGAAGTACTACGTCAGGGGCATCTTGGCCGGATCGGTCAAGGAATAGGCGGTCGGATGCGGAAATCGAAGGTATCGTCGTCCGACGTCGCGCGCCTCTCGGGAGTCTCGAGGACGACGGTGTCCTTCGTCCTGAACGAAACGCCCGGCAAGAACATATCCGAGGAGACGCGCGCGCGAGTGCTCGAGGCGGCGAGGCGCCTCGAGTACTCGCCGGACGAGGAGGCGGTGAGCATGGCGAAGCGCACGCGCAGCACCGTCGGCCTCATCATCAGCCATTCCAACTCGATCTACTCCGACGCATACATCCTCAGGCTCATCGAGGGCATGGCGCCGGTGTTCAACAAGAGGCGCACGGCCCTCGTCCTGGTGCCGGTGCGCCAGAGGAAGACGGATTACCTCGAGATCGTCCGCGAGCACGGACTCGACGGCGTCCTCATCATGAACGCGCGCGCAGACGACGAGGGCATCACCTCCTTCGCGGGCGCCGACCTCCCCTGCGTCGTCATCGGGACCGTCGAGGGCATCGACGTCAGCCAGATCGATATCGACAACGAGGCCGCGGCCTTCGAGGTCTGCGACTACCTCCTGGGCCTGGGACACCGGAGGATCGCCTTCATCGCGCACGCGAGCCTCGACTATTTCGCGGCCGCGGAGCGGCTGGCCGGGTACAGGCGAGCCTTGGGCGAACGCGGCATCGCCGAAGAGGAGGCCCTCCTCCGGGTCGCCGATTTCACCGAGGCCTCCGGATACGCGGCCATACGTTCCATACTCGAAGGAGACGGCCGCCCCGACGCGGTCTTCGCGGGAAACGACGCGATCGCCTACGGAGCCATCCAGGGCATCCTCGACTCGGGCCTCAGGATTCCCGACGACGTCTCCATCGCGGGCTTCGACGACGACTTCCCCTCGCGATTCCTCCAACCGGCGCTCACTTCCATGACTCTGCCGGCCGCATCGCTGGGCCAGAAGGCGGCGTCGACGGTGATCGACATCCTCGACGGGATAGAGCCTCCTCCGGGGAGGATCATCCTCCCGGCCAGACTGTCGATCAGGGATTCCTGCAGGAGGGTCGCGGGGCGCGGCATCGCCCGCCCGGATCCCGCGCCCGACCGAAAGGCTTGAAGTCCATGGCGAAGATATTGCTATCGACGCACTTCGATCCGTCGAGGCTCGTCCTCGAGGAGACGCTCTACCACTGCGCGAACGGCTACATCGGCGTCCGCGGCTGCTTCGAGGAAGCCTATCCCGAAGGCACCCGCTCAGTGCGCGGCAGCTACGTCAACGCCTTCTACGACACGCACCCTATAAGCCATCCGGAGAAGCTCTACGGCTTTCCCGAAACGGGCGAACGGATGCTCAACGTAACCGACGCGCAGACCATCGAGCTGACCGTCGACGGCGAGAGCGTACGGCTCGAGCCCGGCCGCTTCGATCGCTACGAGCGAAGCCTCGACTCGAGCCTCGGAATCTCCAGCCGGGCCTTCGAGTGGAGCTCCGCGCGAGGCTCTCGCGTAGCCGTCGAGATCCGCCGCCTCGCGTCGCTCGTCCGGCCGGAGCTTTTCGCGGTCGGCTACGCGCTGCGCGCCCTGGATCGGGCCGTCGACGTCGTCGTGACGTCCCGTCTCGAGGGCGAGGTCCAGAACCATTTCGACGAATCCGATCCGCGTCTCTCGGGCGGCGCATTCAAGGGCCTCGCCGTCGTGGCCGTCGAGGCGGAGGCCACGGCCGCGGGCGGCGAGCTCTACGTCCAATCGCGGACTCTGGCGCGAGAGGCTTCCCTGGGAGTCCTCTCCCTGATCTCCGTCGAAGCGAGCCCGCCTTTCCGCGCCGAGGCGACGAGGACCGCGACTTCGGCCTCGCTCGCGGTCGCCTTTCGCCTCGATCCCGGCCAAGGCTTCGCGATGACGAGAAAGAACATCTACGTCGACTCCGACCGCAAGGGCGACGTGCGGAAGGCGGCCGCCTCCTCGGCCCGGAGCATGGCCGGGCTCGGCTTCGCCTCGCTGGCGGCCGAGCAGGAGGCAGCTCTTTCCGGGCGCTGGTCGTCCGCCGACGCCGAGGCGGAAGGCGACGAGGACGTGTCTGAGGCACTGCGCTTCGACCTATTCGAGCTCATGCAGTCCGCCCCCGCCGACGAGCGCTCGAGCGTTCCCGCGAAGGGTCTCTCGGGGGAAGGATACGAGGGCCACTATTTTTGGGACGCCGAAATCTACATGGCTCCGTTCTATCGCCACACGGATCCCCCGGCCGCGAGGCGCATGCTCGTCTACCGCCACTCGACTCTCGGGGGGGCCAGGGAACACGCGCGCGTCATGGGGCAGAGAAGGGGCGCGGTCTTCCCCTGGCGCACCATCGCCGGCCGGGAATGCTCGGCCTACTATCCCTCGGGCAGCGCCCAGTACCACATCAACGCCGACATCGCCTATTCCTGCTGGAAATATTACGAAGCCACCGGAGATCAGGCTTTCCTCCGGGATTTCGGGGCCGAACTGCTGTTCGAGACCGGGCGGGCATGGGTCGAGCTGGGGCACAAAGCCGACGGAGAGTTCCGGATCGACGCGGTCACCGGGCCCGACGAGTACGCCTGCATCGTAGACAACAATTACTACACGAACGCCATGGCCCGTTTCAATCTGCTGAAGGCCCTGGAGGCCCGAGCGATCCTCGCTCGGCGCTTCCCCGACGCTTTGGCCGACATCGATCGAAGGATCGGGCTGGAAAATGGCGAGGAAGCCGGCTGGGAGGAGGCGGCCGATCTGATGTACCTGCCGTACGACGCGGCGCGCGATATCACGCCCCAGGACGACGGCTTCCTGCGCAGGGGCGAATGGGACTTCGAGGGCACGCCCGCCGCCGATTACCCCCTCCTCCTCAGCCACCATCATCTGAGTCTGCGCCGGAGACAAGTCTGCAAACAGGCCGACGCCGTCCTCGCGCATTTCCTCCTGCCGGGCGCGGCCGCGGAGAGTACGGTACGCAACAGCTACGCCTATTACGAGAAGATCACCACGCACGATTCCTCCCTTTCCTACGCGGTCTTCGCCGCGATGGCCGCCAGGCTCGGCGACGCCCAGAAGGCCTATCGGTACTTCGCGCGGACGGCTCGCCTCGACCTGGACGATACGCAGGGCAATTCGAAGGATGGCATCCATGCGGCGAACATGGGAGGGACCTGGCTCGCGATCGCGCTGGGATTCGGCGGTCTCGCGACGGACGGAGGCTGCCCCTCCTTCCGCCCCGTCCTTCCGGAACTCTGGCGAGGCCTGCGATTTACGATCGCGTTCAGGGGCTCGACGATCCGCCTCAGGGCCGCGCGAGGCGGCGGAGGCCGCGTCGACGCGAGTCTCGCGCTCGTTTCCGGCCCCGGGCTCGAGGTCGAGATCTACGGCGAGCGCCGCTTCCTGGAAAAGTCCCTTCACGTCGCGGGGTGATCGGCCGCGACGATCCCGCACTACGGGGCTTCGAGCTTGACCTTCGATATTTCCTTCTATAGTATCGCGAGTCACAATGAAGATAGCGAAGTTCGGCGGCAGTTCGGTAGGCAGCCCCGAGGCGGTCAAGGCCTTGGTCGGGATAGTTCGAGAGCGCGGACAAGGCGTGGTGGTCGTCTCGGCCCTGGCCCGCGTGACGGACGACCTCATCGCCACGGCCGAGGCCGCCGGAGCCCGCGATCCTTCCTGGATCGACCGTTACGAGGCGATCGGCGACCGGCATCGCGAAATGCTTACCGCTCTGGCGGCCGACGGATACGCGGGCGACTCGGCGTCGCGCGCTTCGAAATCGTCAGGCGCGGACGAGAGGATCGAGGCCCTGCTGATAGAGCTCCTGGAGGTGCTGTCCGGCATAAAAGCGCTCCGGGAGCTCTCCACGAGGACTCTCGACCTCGTGATGAGCTTCGGCGAGCGCCTCGCCTCGGTCGTGGTAGCCGCCGCCTTCCGGGCCGCGGGGATCGACGCGGTGCCGGTCGACGCGCGCGCGCTCATCGTGGCCGAGGGCGAGTACGGAAACGCGCGGCCCCTCAGCGAGCCTACGCTCGCCGCCACGCGCTCCCGGCTCTTTCCCCGCTGCGAGGGCGCATCGAGCGCGAGCCCGCTGCCGGTGGTCACGGGCTTCATCGCCTCGACGGCCACGGGAGAGACGATCACCCTCGGCCGCGGCGGTTCGGACTATACAGCCGCCATCCTAGGCGCGGTGCTGGGCGTAGACGAGGTCGAGATCTGGACCGACGTCGACGGCATCCTCACCGCGGACCCCCGGAAGGTGCCGGACGCCTTCAGCCTCGACTCGCTGAGCTACGAAGAGGCTATGGAATTGTCCCACTTCGGCGCCAAGGTCATCTATCCGCCCACGATCCAGCCGGCCCTGGAGCGCGGAATCCCCATCCGAATACTCAACACCTTCAATCCGGGCTTCCCGGGAACGACCATCGCTTCGGATGCCGCTCCGTCGCGCTACCCGGTCAGGGGCATCTCCTCCATTTCCTCGGCCGCGCTCGTGCGCGTCCAGGGCCCGGGCATGGTCGGGGTCACGGGCATCGCTATGCGGCTGTTCGGTTGCCTGGCCCGGAAGCGCGTGAACATCATCCTCATCTCGCAGGCCTCGAGCGAGAGGTCAATCTGCTTCGCCGTCTCGCCCGCCGACCGGGAGGCGACCGTCGCGGCCATCGCCGAGGAGTTCGCCTCCGAGATGACCGACGGCCGCATCGGGGAGCCCGTCATCGAGGGCGACAAGGCGATAATCGCCATCGTGGGCGAGCGCATGAAGAAGACTCCCGGCATCTCCGGCCGGGTATTCCACTCGCTCGGCCGCAACGGCGTCAACGTATCCGCGATAGCGCAAGGCTCGAGCGAGCTCAACATCTCGGCGGTCGTCGACGCGTCGGACGAGGCCAAGGCGCTCAACGCGGTGCACGAGGCCTTCTTCCTCTCGGGTAAGAGGTCCGTCAACGTCTTCCTCGCCGGCTGCGGCCTCGTCGGCGGCACCCTCCTCAGGCAGATCGCCCATCAGAGGACCATCCTCTCCGAGGACTACTCGGTGAGAGTCGAGGTGATAGGCATCGCGAACTCGCGCAAGATGCTCGTGCGCGAGAAGGGCATTCCGTTCGAGGGATGGAAGGCGCTCATCGAGACGGAGGGGGAGAGGACGGACCTCGAGGCATTCGTCCGGACCGCCCATGGGATGAGCCTTCCCAACGCCGTGTTCGTGGACTGCACCGCCAGCGACGCCGTGCCCAGGCTCTATGCCCTCGCCCTGCGCGGATCCATCGCCGTCGTGACGCCGAACAAGCGGGGCAACACCGGCTCGCTCGCCTTCTACTCCGACCTGATGCGGGCGGCGCGCGAATCGGGTTCGCCCTACCTGTACGAGACCACCGCGGGAGCCGGGCTCCCCGTCATCTCCACCCTCCACGACCTCATGGTCTCCGGCGACAGGATAGTCCGCATCGAGGCCATGCTGTCGGGAACCATCGGCTTCGTGCTCTCCAATTACGACGGCTCGTCGAGCTTCGCCAGTCTCGTACGCAGGGCCAAGGAGCTCGGCTATACCGAGCCCGATCCCCGCGACGACCTCTGCGCGGCCGACGCCGCCCGCAAGGCCCTCATCCTCGCGCGCGAGTGCGGCCGCGAGCTCGAGTTCTCCGACATATCGATCGAGCCCCTCCTGCCCCGTTCCTGCATCGAGGCGCCCGACGTCGAAGCCTTCTTCGAGGAGCTCGAGGGGGAGGAGCCATTCTTCCGATCCATGCTCGAGCGGGCGAAGGGCGCGAACCTCGTCTATGCGGCTACCATCGACGAGGCCGGCATCAGGCTGAGGCTGAGGGCCGCCGCGCAGGGCGATCCCCTCTTCGGCCTCCGGGACGCGGAGAACGTGGTCGCCTACACGACGGAGCGCTACAAGGCCTTGCCTCTCGTGGTCCGAGGCCCCGGGGCCGGCGGCGAAGTCACCGCGGGCGGCCTCTTCGCCGACATAGTGCGGATCGCCAAGTCGCTGGTGTAGCCCTTCCGGCTTTCGGCGCCTCGTATCGCCCCGACCAGTCGGCGCGAGCTACTTTTTCGCCTGGATGCGTACATCGAGGATGCCCGAGGCCTCGTCGGCTATGCGGTGCCACACCCCGCGCCTGTCCGCGACCTTGATCCTCGCCGCTTCGAGCACGTTCGCGAACATCGCGTGATGCTTTTCCAGGGTCCTGAAATTCGCGCGATCGTTCGGGCTCAGGAATATAGCCTCGAGATGCTCGTCAATCTCGCGATCGAGGGACACGATGAAGCGGGAGAGCAGGATGCGATAATTGTCGCGCACGTCGGAGAGATACTCGGTCGCGATAGGATCGCGTCCCGCCGCCCGGCAAAATACGTCGACGAGCTCGGAGAATTCGGCTATCGCCTGCTCGAATCGCTCTCCGTCGAAGAGGCCTTGGGCCTTCTTTATCCTCTGGATGATGGAGATCGAGTCCGCGGCGTCGATGGGCTCGCCGGTGGATTCGTCGAGCAAGCCTCCCTCGGTCGAGGTCGCGATTCGGGCCATCAGGTTTAAGGCGTCAGCGAATATGCGCGTCGTCCACAATCCCTGGCCGATGGAATCGTAGAGCGCCCCCATGCGGTCCCGATATTCCAGCCTCGACGACTCGCGGTCCAGGAATACCGTATCGAAAACCGGAACGTTGACTCCCTTGAACTCGACCATGCCCGTATCGAAGAAGTCGACCGCCTTCAGGAAGTCATAGCGCTCCGAAGATGGCTGCATCTTGAGCTTCTGGAAGGTCACGCTGGTCAGGAGGATCTTGGTGCGGTCCGGCGAAATCCTGTTCGCCCTCGCTTGGAGCCGGGCGGCCGTGTTGACGATCGTGCCCGACAGGTCGCCGTCGCGCGTGATCACCAGTTGGGCGTATTTCGCGCCTCCCGCGACGCCCGCGGATATTTGGAAACGCGGGAGGCTGTCGACCGGGACGGCGGGTAGGGTCTCCGTCGCGGCTCCATCCCCCTTGGAGCCACCGTGAGGGGCCCCGTTCGAGGAACTCCCGTCTTTGGCGAGACGGCGCGCGATCAGGTAGACGACCTCGAAGAGCTCGGACGCCGATCCGCCCAAGAGAAGTATTTCGTCGCCTCGGGCTCGGCGGATCACGACGCCGAATTTCGCGGCGATCTTCGGGAGCTCCTGCTGTATCACCCGATCGAGGAGCTCGAGCATGGACATGTTGTGCCTGTGCTTCTGGCAGAATCGCGTATAGCCGTGGATATCGATGATGGACATATAGACGTCGGGTATGGTGGCCATGCGCTTGATGTCGCCCGCGAAATGGTATTTTCGATCGGGCACGACGACTTTGCCCCATACCTTCGGATGGGTACTCGGCGATATATCGCGGAAAAAGCCCCAATAGAGGCGCCGTTGAAGCTCGAAGGCCCTCTTCAATATGGCCTCCGTCCTGTGGTTTTCCGGCAAGATGGAGCAATACGACCGCATGGCGTTGAAGGTCATGAGATCGCCCTTCACGATCTTATCGGAAAGATGGACGAATACCTCATAGGCCGAGCTGGCGGCGGTATATTCTTTTATATCGTTCATCCGACGGCTCTCCGTTCGATGGTTTCGAACTAAGAGTACAGAATCCCTGTAGCGGCGCCGCTTGTCAAGAAGGAATGCGACCCTTCGGGTCCCGCCGCCGGCGATCCGCGGAGCGCGGCCGATCCGATCGCCTATAGCAAAAGCCGCCTGACGGCGGCCGTTCGGGACCAGAGGGGCTCGCCTTCCGCTCATCGCCATCCGGGCGATTCGCTCCAGGCCGGGGAAGACGCCCTCGCCCACCTCCTTGTGGGCTCGACCGCGCGTCGTTCTCATTGATTCGAACGACACGCGGAGCGTCTTCCCTTCGAGCCCCTCTGGTCCCTTATGAGAAAAGCCGCCTGACGGCGGCTTTTCGGGACCAGAGGGGCTC